>Ga0209491_10002163_pt1 | contig 35814 bp, 27 predicted proteins | sample BON02_FD_187213 | JGI IMG/M metagenome (GOLD analysis project Ga0209491, IMG submission 187213) | Freshwater microbial communities from Lake Bonney liftoff mats and glacier meltwater in Antarctica - BON-02 (SPAdes) (version 2) | ecosystem: Environmental > Aquatic > Freshwater > Ice > Glacier... | reverse complement strand
AGGTCAGCTGCCTGTAGGCTCTTTCCTTTTTCTCCGACAAGAGATATGCGAAATGAGTAGCTACAAACAACTGACCTACGAACAACGATGCCAGATAGACGTGTTAAAGAGAAGCGGTTTTGGTCAGAAGTCCATTGGCTACGCGGTTGGGGTAAGTCAATCGACTATTTCCAGAGAGTTGTCCCGTAATCAGGGTCAACGTGGGTACCGCCACCGGCAAGCGCACATTATGGCCACTGGGCGACGTATAGCTGCTGTCAGCGCCACCAAAATGAAGCCACGGCTGTTGGCAGTGATTGATGTGAAGCTGAGCCTACATTGGAGCCCAGAGCAGATCAGTGGGTGGCTGCTGGAGGATCGTGGTCTTTGTATCAGTCATGAAAGCATCTATCGGTATGTGTGGGCCGATAAAAAGAGAGGCGGGGTTCTACACACCTACCTTCGGCGCCGCGGTAAGCGTTATCAATGGCGTGGCAGCAACGGCAAAACCAGTCGCGGCCAGATAAAGAACCGGGTTAGCATTGATGAGCGACCCGCGATAGTGGATGCGAAAAGGCAAGTGGGCCACTGGGAGATTGACACGGTGATTGGCAAAGGGCATAGCGGCGTTCTGGTAACGATTGTGGAGCGAGTCACCAAATTTACACTGTCTTGCCGGGCAATGAGCAAAAGCGCAGCGCATGTCACAACGGCCACGATTGCGTTGTTGGCACCGTTCAAGGCCTCGGTCAGATCAATAACGGCGGACAATGGAAAAGAGTTTGCGTATCACGAACAGATAGCCAAGAGACTCAATTGTGATGTGTATTTTGCCCACCCTTACTGCTCCTGGGAGCGGGGCTTGAATGAGAATACCAATGGACTATTGCGTCAAGATTTTCCGAAAAGCACGAACTTTAAACAAGTAACCGATAGAGAAGTGAAGAGGGTCGTTAACCGACTCAATGATCGACCAAGAAAATTGCTTGCATTTAAAACGCCTGCGTATTTAATGCGAGCACACATGGCAGCTTTGGCTGCTTAATATGTTATGCACTTCGGAGTTGAATCCGCGTAAACTAAAACTATCGTGCTATCTATTTATGATTCATGTTATTGTTTTTTTAACATATTTAACTGCTTCGTCTGGCAATACCGGTTTAGCAAACTTACTTGGCCTATCCCCCAATACATGGTTGTTCGTAAAGGTTCACCATTGCCGGAAATTTGCTAAGATACCCCTCCTTTTATCCGTCTCCGTAGCGTAATTGGATAACGCAGCCCCCTCCTAAGGGGCAGATTGCAGGTTCGAACCCCGCCGGAGACACCATTTTTATTGCCTCGATTGCCACTCCACTTAGTATATATTTATAAATTTCAAATGGTTAGCTGCATCATAGGGTGCGTCCAGGCAGTCTGCTCAGCAAAGCTACAGGGAAATCTATTTTAGCAATTTGATTGCTCAGACTCTAGGAACTTGACTTTTCGCCACACGAACGCTGTAAAGCCCGAAAATATGACGATGCTATTCAGTCATTTTTATCCAAAATATTACTTATCTTATTCGTAACTCAGTTTGGTGGCCTTGCCGGAGAATATTCGGTAGATAAAGAAGGTGTACACCAGAATCATCGGCAGCGTGATGGCGATGCCGACAGCGGTGAAGCGCAGCGATTCGGTAGAAGCCGCGGTGTCCCAGATCGTCATCTTGTTGATCACGATTTCGGGGAAGATGCTATAGGCAAGCCCGATGGCCGACATTAGGCAAATGACAATAAGCGACACGAAGATCAGCCAACCGAAGCCTGCTTCGAGGATGCGTTCGTGCCATAACACCCACACGATAACCGCATAAGCAATCATCGTCGTAATCGGGATTGGCAACAAGCCGATAATGTCGGGCAATGTGAACCATTTGTCGGCGATAACTTCGCTAATTAGTGGTGTGGCAATAGAGATTAGGAAGATGCCGATACCCATGGGGAACACCGTCCAACGCGCCCACTTGATGGCCTTGTAATAGAGCGTGTCGCCCGCCTTCATGATCAGCCAGCCGCAGCCTAGCATTAGGTATAGCGCGGGCAGCGCCAGGGCTATACCTAAAGAGAAGGCATAGCTTAAGAGGCTGGACTCAAGTCCCATCACATAGGCGCCCAGCATCCATCCTTGACTCGCGGCGGCAACAATCGAACCCACGGTGAATAACCTGTTCCACATGGTGCGATGCGCCGTCTTAGCCTTGGCTCGAAAGTCGAAAGAGACCCCTCGCAGAATCAAACCCATCAACATCAGCGTAGCGGGAAGGTAGAGAGTTGTGAGCACAAGGCCATAGGCGGCGGGAAACCCAATCAGGAGAACCCCTACTCCCAGCACTATCCAGGTCTCGTTAGCGTCCCAGAATGGGCCAATGGAGGCGATCATTTGATCCTTCTCATCCTCATTAGCGAACCCCAACAACATGCCTACGCCCAAGTCGAAACCATCGAGAATGATGTAGACCAACAAGGAGAAGCCTATTACCGCCACAAAGAATAAAGGCAGCCAGTATTCCATCTTAGTTATCTCCCTGTGATTTTGGACTAGTCGCGTCGTCACCGGACTGTGAATCACGCGCTCTTTGCTGCAAAGTCGATGATGAACGCGCAGGCGCAGCGGCCAAATGACGCAGCGTGAATATGTAAGAGACCAACAGGAAGCCATATAGCAGCAGATAGGTGATGAGCGTGCTCATCATCATGCCGCTACCGTGCTCTGCCACCACATCCTCACTTTTGAGCACGCCATACACTAGCCAGGGTTGGCGACCAATCTCGTTGACATACCAGCCTGCGAGGACTGCTACCCAGCCCGAGTAAGTCATCATAGTGATCATCCTTAACACGAGGGGCTTGTTTGCCTTGTCGTGCCATAACAAATAGGCGACAAGCCACGATACCAGCAGCATTAACATGCCAACGGCTAACATGATGCGGAAGGACCAAAACACAGGAGCAACGGGTGGATGCAGACTTTCGAACTCGTTCAGCCCTTGCACCTCGCCATCCAAGTCGTGAGTGAGAACCCAACTGGCCGCCTTGGGTATCGCGATCTTAAAGTGGGTGGTGCGCGCCTCCTCATCCGGGAACCCGAATAACGTAAATGCCGCGCCGCGTTGCGTCTCCCAGATGCCTTCTATGGCAGCTACCTTGGCAGGCTGATGCTCCAACGTATTGAGCCCGTGCAAGTCACCGATCAATATCTGCAGAGGGGCGAGAACTGCCGCCATATAAATGCCCGTTTTTAGCACCCTCCAAGTCGCAGGACCATCGACATTTTTGAGTACGCGCCAGGCGCTTATGCCCGCAACGAAGAAGGCGCTGGTGAGCAATGAGGCCACGAACATGTGCGCAAAGCGATAGGGAAACGATGGGTTAAAAATAATGGCCCACCAACTCTCTACCATCATTACGCCGTTTTCAATCGTGTAACCGGCGGGAGTATGCATCCAAGAGTTCAGGCTCAGAATCCAAAATGCGGAAAACGAAGTGCCTACGGCGACTAGGGATGTGGATAGAAGATGAACGCGATTAGAGACCCGGTCCTTGCCGAACAGCATGATGCCGAGAAAAGACGCTTCGAGGAAGAACGCGGTTAGCACCTCGTAGCCTAAAAGGGGCCCGGCGATATTGCCAGCCCTCTCCATGAAACCTGGCCAGTTGGTGCCGAACTGGAAACTCATGGTGATGCCGCTGACAACGCCGAGTGCGAAAGTCAGCGCGAAAACTTTTACCCAGAAAAAATAGGCGTACTCCCACTCTTTGTCACCACTGAGAGTGAAGCGTGTGCGGAAGTACAGCAATATCCAGCACAGGCCAATGGTGATTGTGGGAAACAAAATGTGGAAGCTGATGTTGGCGGCAAACTGAATTCTTGCCAATAAGAACGGGTCGAATGTCATCGCTCATTCCTTCCTCGGCATAGTCAGAAAAGGCCATTAGAGCCATTCTGCTTGCATATATCAATGCCGTAGCAAGGCGTGCGCCGCGACATCAAGTCACATTGCCAATGTCCGGATAGCTGTTTAAGGTTAATACACAAGTACAGCGTGGTTCACTAGCATCGCGCCGTACTTCCAGTGCAGTGCGTGCTGTCAACGACCCACCGCACTGACGCAGGCTTACTTCTTGACCTTGCTCATCTGCTTACCACAGCAAGTCTCGGAATGCGGCATAGTACTGGGACAAGGACAGCCCTTTACGTAGACTAGCTCGGCTTTACAGGAGTCACAAACATAACGATCACCGGTTTCTCTAGACATCTCTTAATCTCCCTTTCGGCTAACAACGCTGTGTCGCCCGGCGGGCGACAGTAAAATATCCTCTCATATAGATTACGGAGCGTTTGTGCGCTACAGCACCAAACATGCACATTGTTCTGCGAGTTGCTATACCAGTCTGATTTTGCTCGGCCTCTTTACCGGTTTTAACCGTATAGGGATGTGCCGCCGTTTTGTCATCTGCTATAGCAAAGACGGGAGGCCCATGGGAGAGACCGCAATATTGTATGCAGCCTACAGGGAAGGCAAAACCCTTTTCTAAGCTCTAACTGGCACATTGTTTGGGCTCCTAGGTGCGCTGGTTACGGTGGCACCTGCAATGCGAGACTGGACAGCCCCTTAGAAGTCTATATGGCAACCCATGCACGTCTAGGGATTCATGATGTTCAACAGAGGGTGCGCCTTGCTGAGCAGTGCTCCCAACATGATGAAAGGCTAACGGCCTAAGCCTTACGTTTTAATGCGTTTCCGGCACATCAAAACGTCATGTGTCACTTTTATGTATTTTCATTCAGAAACTGTCATCCAATTCCTCTAAAACCATCACCTTACTGTCCACCAACTGCAATATTTCGCCGCTAGAGTTCATTCCCGAAGCCCAGCATTAAGCTCCCCCTAAGGTCATGGAGGCGATGGCTGCGTTTCTTTTCCTTGTGTTGATTTCAAAAACATTATCTATAGAAAACTACTTCAGGCAGAGGTTGCGTATGTTACCCCAGGATATCCCCTTCAAGAAAAATGCAAGCAAACTAAGTGCCGCAATATTGTTATGCATGGGCGTTTGTTCACCAGCTAGCGCACAGTCCACACAGAATGACGACAGCGAATCCACTATTCAAGAGATAGTGGTAGAGGGTCAAGTTGTGCGCGGCGGTGTAACCGAGCTGGCAATCGATGTAGCGAAATTCGGCACGCAAGTACAGTTGATTAGCGCTGACGAGATCAGCACTGGCGGCTTTACCAATTTCGGGGAATTGTCAGCAGGGCTTATCCGCGGTGCCAACATCGGCTATTCGCCAGACGAAGGTGAGTTCACCATCCGCATCGACGGCGGCACAGACCGCGACACACTGCTGTTACTAGATGGCGTACCGACCTTCGACCGTGGCACTCCACTGGAAAGCCTGTGGGGTGCAACGGCGATTGATCCCCGCATGATTCAGAACGTGGAAATCTTCCGCGGAGGGCAGAGTCTCTACTTTGGTGGCAATGGCGGTTTAGGAGTAGTTAACGTTATTTACAAACGCCCCGAATCGGGCGATGAAACCCATGGCGAGATCGGCGTCTATGCCGGCGCCTTCAACACCCGCGAAATATATGGCAACGTGATATTTCCGATGGGCAAGAACTCCGATCATTATCTGATGTTTTTCGGTCGCTCTTACGAGACCGCAGCGCACGAGATCTTCAGCGAAGAGGCCTACACAGACAACGTACTAGCTCTCGGAGGAAAGCATGACTTCCCCTACAGTTACAATCTATTAGGTGCCAAGTATCTTTGGGATATCAACGACAACACTCAATTCCGACTTGGTTACCAATACTCCACAATCGATTTCCGTGACTCATTTCCCTCCTTCACCATCTTCCAGCCTAACTATACTGAATTCCCTATGTTTGAGGCGAAGTTTCATACCGACTTCAGCGACAGACTTTCATTAGAATCGGAAGCGTATTTCACCAACCCACGACTGTGGAACTCAGAGGTCGATGCGCGAGTCTGCAACATTCCGCGCTTCCAAGATCTCCCCAGCGATATTCAAGCGATCGCAACGGCGCAAGGTATCAGCAGATTCTCTACCGCTACACAGTTTGAAAACTTTGCCGCCACTGTGCCCGGTTTACCTGCAGGCTGTGTCACAGACCCGTACGGGGCAAACCAAGGCGCCGCCACCGGTTCACGAACCGGCTACTATGTGGACGCCAATGGCAAGCCCTACGGCACGTTCGCGAACCCCTTTCCTATCGGCAACCCAATCGGCTACGTCATTCAGAGCACCGCGGGTTTTGGTAATGGGCAGCCAGTGAAAGGCTTCGGTGAAACCGATCAAGCTAAAGCGGGCTATGACGACTGGGGTTTCAACAATCGTCTCAAGATGACATGGACAGACAACCTAGAAACCGTGGTCGGTGTGCAAAACATCAGTTACAAAGATGGTTCGGACTCTGTATACGGCATGAAGAAAGACACTGTGAACTCGACCGGCGTTTACGGCGAGGTACGTTTCAATTCCACCGCCTTCATCGAAACCAATGTTTCCTTGTCGATGCGTCAAGATTTTAATGACGCCTTTAGTGATGAGGACATTTGGAAATACGGCGTACGCCAGGAACTGCCAGGCGGCTTCTATGTGCGCTCTAACGGCGGCACTTCTTACAGCCAGCCCACACTTACCGAAGCCGGCATGACGGGCAATCGCGTTACGAACCCATCAATCGAAACTCAACATGTCGAGACTTATAGTTTAGGGGCCGGTATCAATGGCGACATGATGGGGGGCACTTTCAACGTCGAGTTCGGCTACTTCGATACTATCATCGACAATCTCTTTGGCTCCTCTGCCATTGAGAATGTCTGTATCAACTTTCCCAATGTCAAACCCGAAGACATCAACCCGAATATCGTGATACCAAACAGCTTCTGCAACTACGCATTAGCGAATAATTTTTCGCGTTTCGATGTCGCTAGCTTTAACCGCAAGAGTGAGCAAGCCATTCAGGGCTACACATTGGATATCGCATTCGACTTCGAGAAATGGCAGGCGGACTTCTCCTTCACGGACATGGAGTCCTTAGAGCCTAACCCGATTTTCGGGCTTAAGGCACTGCAAGACGGCACGGGAAAAGCACTGAGTTTTGTAGTGCCAGGGGATGCCGGATCGCAAACCCTCCGTCAGTCAAGTGAGCGAGCCGAATGGTCCGCGTCGCTACTGTTGACTTACACGCCAACGCCAGACTGGGTATTCGCACTTAACGCCAAATTGCAAGGACCCGAGTGGGCCTATGGAAATAGTCGCTCCAGCCGCATAGTCGATAGCAATGGGAATCGTACCAACCCAGACAATAACTTCGGCGATTACATGGTGATCAATGGCTCCATTCAATACTTTATGGGCGACGACAATCAGCACCGCTTCTTGATCAGAGCGGTGAACATACTTGACGAAGACTATTTCGAACGTGCGGGTGTGGGCTCCCAACAAGTTTCCCGTGCAGGTGTACGCGGTGAAATTGGCGTGAATGACTCTAGCTATTACTACGACTATGGTTGGAACGGCAAGCCGCGTTCTTTCTGGTTGCAGTACGAATATAAATTCTAACCTAGAAGCTTTGCGCTACACGTGCGGTGTGCTGTTTTGCAGCGCACCGCATGCTTCACTTAAAAACCAACTAATTTGACATGGGAATTCAGCATGACTATTGATCGTCGTAAATTTCTGTCACTCTCTGCTGGCACTAGCGCAACGATTGCACTGGCAGCTCTTCCCTTAAGCATTCGTAAAGCCTTGGCCGTGCAGGCGAGCATCGATACTGGAACGATAAAAGATGTGAAACACATCGTGATCCTCATGCAAGAGAATCGCGGCTTCGACCATTATTTCGGCACGATGAAAGGCGTGCGCGGTTATGGCGATCGCTTCCCTGTGCCATTGGAAGGTGGCAAACCGGTATGGTTTCAATCCAACGGAGAACGAGAAGTCACTCCTTTCCACATGGATCCCAGCAAATTCAATGCTTACTTAGCGCCCAGTACACCCCATAGTTTCTCCGACTCCCAGGCGGCATGGAACCAAGGCAAGTTTGGTCACTGGCCAAAATATAAAAACGACAATTCGATGGGCTATTATAAGCGCAGCGATATCCCGTTTCAGTTTGCGTTGGCAGAATCCTTCACAATCTGCGACGCTTACCATTGCTCCATCACCTCCGGCACAGACCCGAACCGCATCACCTTCTTCAGCGGCAGTAATTTCAACCCCGAACTGGCTGCGCAGGGCGTTAATAGCACCGACCAAGATTCCGAGCCCAATAATCTACGGTGCTGGATCAAAGATCCTGCAGTCGATATATGGCCAGAGCCTGGCTATACCTATAAGGGTAATGCCTTCAAATGGCCTACAATTCCCGATGTACTCGAGGAAGCAGGCGTCAGTTGGCGCATTTTTCAGGACCCTAACAATAACTGGACCGGGGCAATGCATGGCTGTCTGGCCTTCGAGAGTTTCCGCACCGCTGAAAAGGATTCACCAATCTACAACAATGGCATGTCCCATTGGTCGCTGAACGACCTCGCCAAACAAGTTAAGAATGGCACCCTGCCCGCCGTGTCTTGGGTACTCCCCCCGCGCTCCTTCTCCGAACATCCCGGCGGCCCGTCTAGCCCGCAGAAAGGCAGCAACTACACCGAACAAGTGCTCAATGCGTTAACCAGCAATCCCGAGGTGTGGAGTAAGACGGTGTTCTTCTTAACGTTCGATGAGAACGATGGGCAGTTCGACCACGTGCCTCCCCCCGCCGTCCCCTCTTACAATCTAGATGGCACGCTCGCTGGCGCCTCCACCCTCCCCTTGGACGGCGAATACTTCCATGACGTGGCACGCGCCTATCTCAATGAAGACGACACGATTTCGGGCAATGTGCGTCCGTTTGGTTTAAGCGCGCGTGTCCCAATGTATGTGGTGTCGCCCTGGAGCAAAGGCGGCTGGGTGAGCTCTGAGGTATTCGACCATACCTCCTTGGCAATGTTCATCGAGAAACGCTTTGATGTGAGCGTGCCAGGCATCAGCCCATGGCATCGCGCTGTGTGTGGCGACCTAAGCTCTGCCTTCGATTTCAGCGGACATGCACAGAGCGAGCTCTCGCAACTGCCCGGCACAAGCAACTACGCGGTGACGGATGTCCAACAAATGACGATGGCGCGCTACAGTGTTCCCGAGCAACACGAAGCCCTCTACCAAGAGCGCGGCACGCGCTTCTCCCGCAAGTTGCCTTACGAGTTGCACGTAGACTCCCTGGTGGAAGACGACGCAAAGGTGAGTCTGTTGTTCCGCAATACGGGCACTAAGGGCGTGGTGTTCCATGTCTACGACAAACTGCATCTAGAGCGCATTCCGCGTCGCTATACCGTAGAGGTGGGCAAGACACTTGCCGACGTCTGGGATATCTCCTTAGATCGCGGGCAATACGACCTCTGGGTGTACGGCCCCAATGGTTTCGTACGCGCGCTCTCCGATCACATAGCTACGGAAAACGAGGCGGCCATACCCGAATGTCAACTGGACTATGTCGAGGGCGATGTCCTTATCTCATTTCATAACACGGGCAGCGCAGCTTGCAAACTCATGATCGAGGACAACGCCTATCACAGCGGTGGCCCTTGGGTAATTGAGCTTGAGCCAGGCGAATCACTGCAGCAATCATGGTCATTGGCAAACTCGGCAAACTGGTATGACTTGAGCGTGAGAAGCGACGTCAATGGCGGTTTTGCGCGGCGATTCGCGGGTCGTGTCGAGACTGGCAAGCATAGCCTGTCGGACCCAATGATGGGCACCGATTGAGCCAAAGACAGCCCCATTGCTCGCAGGTAAAGTGCGCTAACTACAGCCTGTGAGCATTGTCTGCTAGCGCACAGACACGGCGGCCTAAGTAGACAACTATGGCGGGACATTAATTTAAGGATTGCCCGCCATGAAGAAGAAGCACAAGACCGATGCACTATCCCGTGAATTTCACAAATTCATCGCCGATATCGAAAACCTATTAAAGGAAACCGCTGATCTGACAGGCGATGAATTGGTTCTCGCCCGAAATAAATTAAACGATCGCGTAAATGAAGCGCGCGGGTCAGTCTCTACTATTAGTCACGACCTTGCGGTGCGTGCAAATAAATCTGCCTCCAAGGCGAATCGCCAGGTTCACGAAGAGCCTTGGAAAGCCATAGGCGGTGCCGCAGCGGCCGGTCTTATTCTAGGCATGCTGTTCACACGCAAATGAAGACAAAGGCCGACCATCTTTTGCAACTAGCTTCCCAAGAACTAACGCGGGAGAAGCGTCGCCTGTTCGGTATGTTCTTCACGATGCTTTTGGCAGGCCTGCTATTGTTTTGCGGCTTGTTGGCGTTCAGTGCACTGCTGGTGGTATTGAGTTGGGAGACGGAATATCGGCTCCACTCCCTGACAGCCTTGATGCTTGCCTACTTCGCCGGTGCTGTCATTGCGTGGCTGCATTTCCGAAAATTGGATAATCAAGGCGAGAAGGCGTTGGAGGATGCGCAGCAGGAACTGACTAACACCTTACAGCGTTACGACGTGTCCTTGGACGCGCACTCAAATACCTATCCACAGAGTATTACGATGCAACTGCTCACCCAGCAACCGGGGCTGACCGTGTTTCTCGTGACGGAACTGCTGTCCTCCCTGCTCGGTAAATTTAACAACCGCAAAGCAGCGAAACGGCGTCGCAAACAAGCGCGTGATGCGCGCAGGGCTATGCCTTAGAGAGTTGTGCGGCCTGCGCTAAAACATTACAGGCTGCACCAACTTGACGCGCCATCCATTCGGGCACTGCCCAACAGAGCTCAGTTTTCCCCTTCATCGCTTTCAGAAGCCCGCTAGCGTGCCTCTTGATATCCTCCCCTAATGCCAAAAGCCCATGCAATATTCTGTGCAGGTCTTCAATCTACTGTTAGTCTAAGTGTTTTCTATTTTCAGAGCTTGGAACAATGGGAGCCCTACATGAGCACTTTGCACAAAACTCTAGCCTGCAGTCTGCTTCTCGGCAGCGTACTCCCATTAGGAATCGTCGCTGACGAGATGGCCTTATACGAGATCGGAGTAGCACCTCAGGCAGCGCGAATTCAACGTGATATCGAAATCCTCGCAGGTTTTGGCACTCGCCATACACTATCTGACACCGTGTCCGACACGCGCGGAATCGGCGCCGCAAGACGCTGGATCAAGGCCGAATTCGAGGCTATTTCCGAGACCTGCGGCGGCTGCCTAGAAGTGTTCTTTGTCAGCGGCATCGTCTCGGGCACGGACCGCATTCCAGACCCCGTAGAAGTCGTCAATGTCATCGCCGTGCAAAGAGGCACTCGCGACACGAATCGCTATGTGATGATGAGCGGCGATATCGATTCCCGCGTGAGCGACCCGATGAACTTCACCTCTGACTCCCCCGGCGCGAACGACAATGCCTCTGGCATGGCGGGTGTGCTGGAAACCGCTCGCGTGCTAACGCAATATCAATTCCCCGGCTCCATCGTCTATACAGGCCTCTCAGGCGAGGAACAAGGCTTGAATGGCGGCGCCATCTTTGCAGAATACCTTCTCGACCACGGCTGGCATATGCAGGCCGTCATCAACAACGACATGATCGGCAATATCCGTGGCGTTAACGGTGTCGTGAACAATTCCACTGCGCGCGTCTTCTCAGAAGGAACGCGGGACGTTGAGACCACAGAAGAAGCACGGCAGCGTCGCTTCCAAGGCGGCGAGGTCGATTCTGCCTCACGCAACTTAGCGCGCTATATCGACACCATGGCAGAGCGCTTCGTGCCCAATCTCGACGTGATGATGGTGTATCGCCTCGACCGCTTCGGACGGGGCGGCCACCACCGCCCCTTCAACGAGGTTGGCTTGCCGGCCGTGCGCATCATGGAGACCAACGAGAATTACACCCAGCAACACCAAGACATCCGCGTGGACAATGGCATCGCCTATGGTGATGTGATCGAGCATGTGGACTTCGACTATGCCGCGAAACTAACCGCGCTCAATGCTGTCACCCTCGCCTCGATGGCGTGGGCTCCCGCCCCTCCCGTCGATGTCAGCATCCGCGGCCAAGTTAGCCCAGACACTACACTACGCTGGAAGAAGGTGCCCGGTGCAGTTTCTTACCGGCTGCACTGGCGTTTGACCACCGACGCGCAGTGGACAAACTACCGCACGGTTGGGGATGTGGATGAATTCACACTGGAGAATGTCGTGATCGACAATTATTTCTTCGGCGTTTCTAGCATCTCAGAGTCGGGCGTGCAAAGCCCGGTAGTGTTTCCCGGGCCCGCAGGCGTGTTCTAAGGAATGCAGGCGACGGCACCATTCTTGATGACGGTATTGATGGCGCGCACTTGCGAGATATCCTCGATGGCATTGCCGTCGAGGATTACTAAGTCCGCCAGATAACCCCGCATGATCTTGCCTAGCTGATTGCCAGCGCCGAGCGCATCCGCTGCATCGCCTGTGGCAGAACGAAGTGCTTGGGAAGTCGTCAATCCCGCCTCCACATAAATCTCCAATTCCCTGTGCAGAGAGTCAGCGAAACTTACGAACGGTGAATCGGTACCCGCCACGATGCGCCCGCCGCCGTTAACGATTTTCAACAGTGTCGCTTTCTGCGCATCGAGATCGGACCCACGCTCACTCAGCGCCATGGTCGGCGTGATGATCACCCGTGACTTAGTGGTCAGCTCAATCACATCTTGATAGGCGATATTGAGACGGCTCTCCTTCAGGCTATAGCCACGCCGACTGGTCGCCGCTAAGTGTTCCATTTGATCCATGCCGTTAGCCACCGCCGGATAGAGTTCGTGTGACGACACGGGGATGCCACTGGCATGGGCCAACTCGATCACGCGTTTCTGTGCTGTGTAATCTTGCCTAACATAACTCTTATACATATCCAGTTTAAGTGCGGTGGAAAGGCGCATTGAATCCTCCACGCGCTCCGCGCTCTCGACTGTTTCAGAAACACCATAGGAGATACGTGTGCCTTCGTTCAGCGGACCTGCGGTGAAGACGCGCGGCCCAGGCCTACGCCCCGAGGCTTCCGCTTCCCTTCGCTCAACGGCGTGATAAGGATCATCGCCGGTCTCGCGCACGGTGGTGATGGCGTTGCATAAGTAAAGTTCGCCCAACATTACGCCCTGATTTATGGACTGATGAGTATGGTTCTCGATCAAACCCGGCATCACGAATTTATCGGACGCATCAATAAAAGGCCCAGAGACTTGGCTAAACCCAGCCATGCGTATATCGACGATTACCCCATTTTGAATCACGATGTCCACTGACGAAGTGGTGCCATCACTCACTCCATCGAACAGGCGCCCCGCTCTAATCGTCAACGACTCCATCGGTCTCACTTGTACCCACTCGGGTTGGATGTCCAATTCTCGTGTTTGTCCTGACGCCTTGTCGAATAGTCTGATGGCCGCGCCATCCATATAAATCAGTTTGCTACCATCGGCTGACCAACTTGGGTTCTCACCCGCGCTGGCGATGGGGCTCGCCTCCCCTAGCGTGCCATCGACCGCCATGGGCACGGACCACAGCGCGCCATCCACTCGGTAAACTATCTCGCCACTTGGCGACCATGCGAGGCGGTTATGTTGACGTCGGCCCAAGGACTTACCCGGCACGGGGGCCACGAAGAACTTTTCACCATTACCGTCGGCGGGCAACACATACAGCTCATTGAAGCCTTCACGGAAACGACTATTGCTAGGGTCCCGATGCGTGACCACGATCTTGCTGCCGTCTGGCGACCACGCTGGCGTGCTTGGCCCAAACATGGGCTCGGATATCACAGTCTCGCTGCCACTAGCTAGGTCGATTACGTTGACGACGGACGAGACAAACACGCTGTTACCCTCGTCCTTGAGATAGGCAATCTTGCTGCCATCGGGCGACCAGACTGGCGCGCTGGCGGGCTTGTCGACATCGCTGACCTGCGTAATGCTGCCGTCACTGAGCGTCATGACCCACACATTGGCGATACCACCTCGGTCCGATACCCAAGCGATGCGCTCGCCATCTGGCGACCAACTCGGCGAGATGTCGATCGCAACATCGTCCGTGAGCTGCTTGCTAACGCCTGTCATCAAATCGGTATACCAGATATCTCCCAGTGCTGCGAATGCGGACTGACTAGCATCGGGCGACAAGATAGGATCGAGAATACCCAAGGCCTTCTTGGGAGTCTGATCGAGAAAGTCGTAACTGCGCCGCGCATAGGGCGTGCGATCGAGTGTAACCTTGGCCGAGAACGGCACTGTAGGGCCTGGCTCTCCGGTCGCTGTCAGGCTTTTGACTTGGCCGTCAGCGGTGTAATACAGCGTGCCATCCGGGCCTAGGCTGGGGCGGAAGGGAAAGATATCGCCGCCTTCAACTAGGTGGTTGGCACCAATGCCATCCAAGGGCACGTGGGCGAGGAAGGTCTCTCGTTCATCGATGCCGACGATGTACAGGGCGTTGCCATCGGCCGACCAGAGAGGCGCACCGAGTAGCGGCGCTCTATACAGTTCGCGAAAGCCTTGCCGAGCATTCAGGTCGCGCACGACCAAGCGATTGATCGGGCCATCGATCACCCAGGCGAGGTTATTGCCGAAAGGCGAGAGTGTTGGATAGACCGCATTGCCGTCGCCGGAAAAATAGGGCGTGGTCGGGGCTGTGTAGCCTGTCTCTCCGGCACTGGTCAACGGTCGGCGTTCGCCGCTAGTGCGGTCCGTCATCCACACGGCATAACCGCCGTCTTCGTCACTGGAGTATAGAATCTGGCGACTGTCAGCAGTGAAGGCTGGATAGCGTGCATCGGCGCTCGCGCCATTGGCTAGGCGAGCCAGGTCACTCCCATCGGGATTCATCGACCAGATGGCATAGGCATCCCCCACAAAACCATAGAAGGCTATGCGTGAACCGTCTGGCGCCCATACAGGCTCCTGTGCGTCCATCTCCGCTAGCGTCAATGCCCGCGCATCGCCACCGGTTGCTGGTAGCGACCAGAGCACGCCTTGCAGCGCGATGATCATAGTGCTTCCATCGGGGGAGACAGCCGCAGCCATGTTGGTGCCTTCCGTCATTACGGCATCGACCAACACTCGTTCTTGGGCCAGTACATTGCTCGTAACGCTGACACTGAACAAACACAGGGCTAATAGATGAGCACTAAGCCCTCTACAGGCTTGGGACAGGCTGGCAACGGACATCGGTTCTCTCCTGAAGTGAAATACGCTGTTGGGAATTTGCAGCAATCCGATTTCACAAGCAAGAGGCTGGTGTCCTTTACCATAAGTTCGCACCATTTCAGAGGCTTCGTAAGGCACGTTGCAACAGTGCGCAAGGACGCTAGGGCTAATCGCGTCGCCCCACAGTGCTTAGGGAGGTGCTTGGAGGGCTTCTTCTAGAGCTTCACATACAGTCCTGATCACCATCAGGCGAGCCGATTTTTTATTGTTTGCTGGCACCAGTGTCCATGGTGCTTTGGCAGTGCTGGTGCGCGCCACCATCTCGTGTACTGCGCGTTCATAGCCCTCCCACTGCTCGCGGTTGCGCCAATCTTCGTCGGTGATCTTGTATTTTTTCCAATCCACCTCTTCGCGTTTCTCAAAGCGACTCAATTGCTCCTCAGGGCTGATATGCAGCCAGAATTTCTTCAGCACGATGCCGTGGTCGGTCAATTGTTCCTCGAAGTCGTTGATCTCCTGATAGCCGCGCTCCCAATCCACTCTCGGGGTCAGACCTTGCACGCGCTCCACTAGGACGCGCCCATACCAAGAACGATCGTAGATGGTAACAGAGCCAGGCCTTGGCAATTGCCGCCAGAAGCGCCACAAATAATGATGAGCCTTCTCCTCGTCGCTTGGCGCGGAAATGGAGATGACGCGTACTAGACGCGCGTCGATGCCCGCCACTAGGCGGCGAATAGTGCCGCCCTTGCCCCCCGCATCCCAGCCTTCGAACACTAATACCGTGTCGCGTTTCTCCTTCTTCGCTTGCCAAGTTAAACGCCGCAGACGGTTTTGCAACTCGGTTAACTCGCGCTCGTAGTCATCGCGATCTATCTGTCCTGAAAGATCCAGTGTGTTGAGAATATTCTTGTGATGCGCGCCAATCTCACTGTTCTCTGACTTGCGTTTGCTAGTCTTTCTCTTTTGTGTATGTTCGAGCCTCTCGCAATGGCGAGTCATAGTGTCGATCAGGATCTGCGCAACCGTGAAGTGCTGATAGTGCCTGTCTGTCGCCTCGATGATATGCCACGGCGCAATGGCGAGATCGGTATGGCGAATGGCACGTTCGGAGACGCAGGTGAAGCGCTCGTATTGTTTTGCAAAGCTGCTCAATTGCGGGCTGGCGATGTGATCCTCGATGTCTTGTTCTACACGCCGATCTTGCTCTGCCTTACTGATGTGGAACCACAGCTTGATGATGAGCGCACCGTCGTCGATCAGCAATTGTTCGAACTCGACGATGTGTTGCAATTCGTGCTCAAACTTATCGACGCCGCTGCGCTCGAATGCGTGCTCAACGATCGGTTCGGTATACCAGGAACCGAGCATAAGGCCGATGCTGCCGCGCGCTGGCAGGACACGCCAAAAGCGCCAATAGCGCGGTCGTTCACGCTCCTCATCGCTTAATTCCCAGAAAGCATTGGTGCGCACCCCGCGAGAGTCGAACCAGGTATTCAGGCGATTGACCACACCGCCCTTGCCCGCACCTTCAACCCCCGAAATGACAATCAACACAGGCACATTCATGTCGCGCAAGCGGCGCTGCAAGCTAAGCATTTGCGAACGTAATTGCGGCTCTTGTGCTTCGAAATCGGCCTTGCTGACTTCTCGCCCTAACTCAGCGGTTTCAAACATATCCCATCTCCTAGCCTCGGTTTGCGCAGGCTTCCAGCTTAGCACTGTTAAGCGGGGAGACACTCTACAGCCTTCAAAGGCGAGCCCTTACAAAGGTTTACGCGGCCTCGACCGAAAGCGGGAGCATGCGGTCGCTTTCCTTTTTCACGACGCCGTAGCACTCGCAGGAGCGTTTTTCGACGGCGTGCCTGTCGAGCACGATAATGGCACCGTCGTCGTAGTGAATCAGCCCGGCCTTTTGCAGAGCATTTGTCGCCTTGTCGACTTCACTCGAGCTGAGACCGAGCATGTTGCCTATCAGTTTCTCCGTCATGCTGATTTGATTAGACGGTAGTCGATCCAGACTCAACAGCATCCAGCGGCACAGTTGTTGATCTACCGAATGGTGCCGGTTACAAGCAGCGGTCTGCACCATTTGTGTGATCAGGACCGAAGCGAACATGAGCAAGTGGCGGCTCAGCGCGCCCCCGCTGCCGAACTCGTCCTTGAGCACCTGAGCTTTCAGGCGATAGGCATGACCGGCGTTTTGCACGATCGCCCGGCTCTGCGTCGATTCTCCACCCATGAACAGAGCAATACCTACAACGCCCTCGTTCCCGACGACGGCGATTTCCGCTGACTCGCCGCTTTGCATCACATAGAGCAGCGAGACGATGCAGTCGAGCGGGAAGTAAGCGTGGCTCATTGTCTGGCCAGCCTCATGTAGAACCTGGCCCAGTGCTAGGGGAACCAGCTCCAAGTCCTTGGCGAGGCGTTCGCATTCTGCGGAAGGCAATGCAGCCAGAAGCGCGTTTTGCTGCGGCCGATGCTGTTCAGACGCGGAAAGATTCTTCATTTCATACTCCGGGGAAACGCGATGAGAGGGTGAGCAGGATGCCACTTAAGGACTGCGCTATCTGTTCGATATCGCACTCAACAGGCTTCGGGACGACGAACGAAATTCAACCTCAAGTGGTCCATTGCGGCGTAACGTTTGTATTGTGCCGCTCCTTAATAGTGTCGGCGGTGCGACTGCTATGTCATCATGCGCAACTTCCTTTGCACTGAACAAGTCGAATGACGGAACAGGAATCACAGCGGTCACCCTCTTTAGTAAGCTTCGTCGCCGTCAGCATTTTGACGAGCATCGTGGTAGTCGTGTTCGCCCGCCTAGCCTACGGCCTAGTGTTACCGAGCATGCAGGCCAGCTTGGCCCTAAGCTTCACCCAGGCGGCTCTATTAGGCACTGTTACCGCGCTTGGCTATCTCACTCTGGTCTTACCCGCCGGTCTTTTCGCGGCGCGCTTCGGCGCTAGCCGCGCCATCTTGCTTGGCACACTATTTGCGGTTATAGGCTTCAGTGGCTTGGCCCTCGCCTCCACTTACCCAGTCTTAGTGCTGTTGATGTTGCTATTGGGGGCGGCCACGGCATTTGCCTACACCCCAATGATCTCACTTTTAGGCAGCTGGTTCCCGGAACGCCGGGGCACTGTCATTGGGTTAGCCAACAGTGGAGTCGGCTCTGGCATGCTCCTGACCGGGGCGTTCGTGCCCTTACTCACGGGCACGGGGCAAGACCCGGACATTGGCTGGCGCCTCGTGTGGGCCCTGTTTGCGCTGGCAGCATTGGTATGCGCCGTGCTTGTGTTCTGGGTGCTGCGTGACCCTCCGCGGACTAAGGCGAGCACGCCCGAACAACGTAAGCAGGTCGGCATTGCCAGTGCCTATCGAAACCCCCACGTCCTGACAGTGGCATGGGTCTACGGCATCGTAGGGGTTACGTATATTCTGCAATCGCTCTTCATGTATAGCTTTGCGCTCGACACCGGCATGTCGCCCACCAGTGCGGGGCGCCTCGTAGCTTTGATGGGTGTGCTGTCAATATTCGCCGCGCCAGGCTGGGGCTGGGGTGCTGACCGCATCGGCCATGCCCAAGCCTTGATGATCTGCATGGGGCTGGCGATGATAGGGACCTTGCTGCCCGTGGCTTGGCCAGTGTTTCCGGCCTTCGCGGTGCACTACATCCTATTGGGGATCTCTACCACTGGCCAGTTCACTTCCATCCTCGCGGCGGCCACCCGCACCGTCACACGGGACCAGGCGGCGGTGGCGATCAGTTTTGTCACACTCTTCTTTGCTGCAGGCCAGCTTATCGGCCCATCTGCCGCGGGCATTCTGCTGGAATACACAGGTAACTTCCGCCTCATGTTCCTGATAAGTAGCGCCCTACTTGGTCTCGGTATCTATATGAGTTGGAGAAGCGGCAAGCGCCAATAAGACACTTTGTTAATTCACACAGCGGCCATGTTATGCTCCTCTGTACAGTGTGCGCTGCGTCGGTATGGATACTAACGCGTCAAATCACACTCCAATTCAATCAAAATAATGCTAAAGGGGAAGTAATACTATGTTCGTCTCTCACTCACAACGCCACTCATCTGTTTTCCTTGCCTTGCTCCTTAGCATCGGGGTAAGCGGAACAGTAGCCACCTCTGCTTACGCTAAACCCGATGCCAATGTCAGCTCTCTTACTCTGGCTGGTCCAGCCGCAGTAGGCCTAGACTCCGAAGACGTGCAGGCGCTTCGTGCTGGCATGCAAGCCGCCGTTGATGCAGAGCAAATTCCTGGCGCGATGCTTATGATCGCGAATAAAGACCAAGTAGGCGTGCTCGAGAGCGTGGGCACACAGGGCCCAAGCGACTCGACGCCCATGAATCAAGAAACCATCTTCCGCATCTACTCGATGAGCAAACCCATCGTCAGTGTCGCCGCGATGATGCTAGTAGAACAGGGCAAGCTCGCGATAGAAGACCCAGTCTCCAAATACATTCCCGAATACGCGCACTTGACCGTCATGGCCGAGGGCGAACAGCCCCGCCCTGCGATGAAAACGATGACTGTAGAGAATCTGTTGACACATGAATCGGGGCTGATTTATGGCGTGTTCGACCCAGACAGTGAACTAGGCAAGATGTACCTCGAGGCAGGGTCCTCCTCTTATGCGATCAACGCATTAGAACTCGCGCGCCGCCTTGCCGCGCTGCCACTTCGCTACGAGCCTGGCACGGAATGGTCGTATAGCCGTTCTACAGACGTGCTTGGCGCTGTGCTGGAAGTTGCCGCAGGCAAGCCACTGAATGTCTTGCTGGATGAGATGATCTTCACTCCTTTAGGCATGGATGACACTAGTTTTTACATACCAGCTTCGAAGGCCCAAGACCTTGCCCAACCGATCCACGGCAATCTAACCACTCCTTTAGTTGTCCAACCGATGTTCTCCGGCGGTGGCGGTTTGAACTCCACTACGGAAGACTATGCCCGCTTCGGCTTTATGCTGATGAATAATGGCGAGTACATGGGCACACGCCTATTAAAGCCAGAAACAATTGCGCGGATGCGCGTGCCAAAAATTGGGACAGAAGTCGGTCGCGCCAACTTCTTCTTCGGCAATATCGGCGATTTCGGCTTGGGCTTTGGTTTAATCCCCACACAAATGGGCAAACCAGAGACTGCCACTTTCGGTTGGGATGGCTTAGCAGGCACCGCATTTTGGGTTGACCCGACCAATGAACTGTTCGTGGTATATATGATTCAAGCTAACGATGTACCCGGAGGTTTGAGCTTTCGAGCTCGCACGGCACTATACAAAGAACTAGCCGATTAAGTACTCGGGCACCGCAAAGTAATTTATGGAGAACAACTAAAAGGCAAAGTATGGAAGCACGATATTTTACAGAACTAAGCTGCAAGCAATGTGTGAATGCGGCAGAGCTTGGCTTCGATTTTAGTTTTGCATTTCAACCCATCGTGCGCGCCAGTACACGGAAAATCATCTCCTACGAGGCACTCGCTCGCGGCACCGCGGGCGAGCCCTTTTTGGAGGTTTTCAAGCATGTGACCGAAGAGAATCTCTACAGGTTCGACCAAGCATGCCGCGTTAAGGCTATTCGCAAAGCGGCAGAGCTTGGCATGACGGTCACATTGAATATTAATTTCTCTCCCAACGCTGTGTACAAACCCGAACTGTGCATTCGTACAACGCTTGCCGCAGCGAAAGAATATAACTTCCCGGTCCAAAAAATTAGTTTCGAGGTAACAGAAGGCGAAGAAGTCGTCGAGAAAGCTCACCTAATTTCCATTATCCGCGAATACCAGAGTCTAGGATTCTCTACTGCCATCGACGACTTCGGTGCAGGCTATGCCGGCCTAAATATACTGGCAGACTTTCAACCAGATTATATTAAAATCGACCGTGCTTTGATCGACTGTGTCGAACAAAGCAAATCTCGCCAGGCCATCATCAAAGGAATAGTGCTCACCTGCTCTCTACTCGACATTGGCGTGTTAGCAGAAGGGGTGGAACGCGTGGAGGAGTACCGATGGCTGCGAAATCACGGAATAGACCTATTCCAAGGTTATTACTTCGCGCGCCCGGGCTTCGAACACTTACCAGAGGTGGACCCCGCCCTTTTCGAGGTTTGAATTGACGCTACAGAAAATGAGTTGGCAATGTTTAGCATTCGAAGAGCTGAGCACCAAGCTGCTGTATGAGATTCTTAAGATTCGCCAGGAAGTCTTCGCCGTTGAACAAAACAGCGTGTACTTGGACGTGGACGGCAGAGATCTGGACGCCCTCCACGTGATCGCCACTCACGCTGATGAGGTCATCGCATATTGCAGAGTGTTGCCCCCCGGCCTGAGATACCCCGAGGCCTCTATAGGCCGCGTGCTGACCACCTCGGCAGCACGTGGTAGTGGCGCCGGGCGCAAGTTGATGGATTACGCGCTCACTGTCTGCGAGCAGCACTATCCCGGCTGCGGAGTCCGCATCTCTGCCCAGCTTTACTTGGAAGACTTCTACCGCGGTTTAGGCTTCTCAAGCTGCTCCTCGCCCTATGGGGAAGACGGTATACCTCATATCGAGATGCTCAAGCCTTAAGCGCTGCTCTTATTCGCACACACCGAACCTGTTAAGCTGCACACCCAAAGTCCATTGTTTTAATAGGTTTTCGTTCGATGAAGAAATTTAGTGTGCTGATTGGCTTCGTGGCCATCATCTTATTGGCCACCATCCCCATGTTAGTGGGCTTGTTGATCGATGACAGCGACACCGTGGCACGCCTGCGTGAGGTCACCGGTCAACCCGGCCTCACGCTGAATACGCGCTCTGGCTGGTTCAGTAGTATCGGTACCCTGCAAATAGAGTCTCCCATTATCGCCGGCGTGCGCTATGAGCAGGTACGGGTTGATGCTGACTTGGAGATAATCCACGGCCCACTGTTGTGGACCGAGCAAGGCTTTCGCTTCGGCATGGCCTGGGTGGACATTACCCCCGTGCTGCAAGGCCTGGAAGAGAATGACCTACTGCAAACCTTATTTCAATCGGGCAGCGGCACACAGGTCTCCTTGATGGCCGGTTTCGATGGCGCTTTACACGCCCAACTACGCAGCGGCCCGTTTCGCTATGCGCAACGCGCGCAGGCATTCGATTTCGAAGACTTGCAGGTCAATATGGATATAGCCCGCGGCGGCGCGGCCACCGTCGGCTTGAATACTGCGAGTGTCAATGTCAGTGCTCCGCTCTATGCCATGACCATCGATACGCTCGACGTGGAGCTGCGCAGTGCCAGCCTAGACGCATCGCCATTGCCCGGCTCCCTCGCCATCGACGCCGAATCAGCACAATTCAATGGTGCGCAGAGGTTGACCCTTGGCGGCATTAGCATAGACTATGTCGCCCGCGAACAGGCCGGTGCCGACAATGCGCCGCCCACCCTGCTACTGGAGCAAAGAGTGCAGGTCGCCGAGCTAGTCTCGGAACTGCCCATAACGGCATTCGGTATGCAAACGCAGCTCGAAGGCGTGGACCTCAATTTAGTGGCTGACTATCTGCGCGTGCAACGCAATCTGCAGATGGGCGACCCTGACACGTCAGCCGAGCAGTTAGAAGAAATCTACTTAGAGATGTTGCGCGAACCCTTTACGCAACGCAGCCTGATTACAGCCACCGCGTGGGGCGGTGAACATCAAGCCGATTTGGAGATTATTTGGCCCGGCGAGCCCACCCTACTGACGATGGCACAGTTAACATTGGGCCGCGTCGTGGGTCTGCTCCATGCAGAACTCGAGCTAAGGGCGAATGAAGAGGCGCTGCTGGACAGCTTGTTCGCCGCCTCTGTGCGCAACTACACGGCACAAGGAGTGCTGCCGCAGGATAATGGCGATGTCGTTATTACTGCTACCTTGCAAGGAGGCAACATAATTCTGAATGGGCAGCTCATTCAGCTTGCTCCATTCCTCAACATTGGAAATGCCGGAAGACCATGACACAGAAAGCCGCAACACCCATCAGCGACGAGAAAGTACGCCACCTTTTCTCCTACCCAAAATACTGGGCGGAGTGCTATGGCACCGCGCCATATTTGCCGATGTCCCGCGCCGAGATGGATGTATTAGGATGGGATAGCTGCGACATTATTATCGTGACGGCAGATGCCTATGTGGACCACCCCAGCTTCGGCATGGCGGTGATCGGCCGCATGTTGGAGGCGCAAGGCTTCCGCGTCGGCATCATCGCGCAGCCGGCTTGGGACAGCGCCGAGCCATTTAAGGTGCTTGGCGAACCGAATCTATTCTTCGGCGTCACCGGCGGCAATATGGACTCGCTGATCAATCGCTACACGGCAGATCTGCGCATCCGCACCGACGATGCCTATACGCCCCACGGCGAGGCTGGTAAGCGCCCAGACCGTTCCGTCATCGTCTATAGCCAACGCTGCCGCGAAGCCTACTACAACACCCCCATCGTGATCGGCGGCATCGAGGCCAGCCTGCGCCGCATTGCCCAATACGATTACTGGAGTGACAAGGTCCGTAAGTCCGTTCTAATCGACGCCGCTGCCGACATCTTGCTGTACGGCAATGCCGAGCGCGCGATCGTCGACCTAGCCCATCAAATGGCCTCTGGCCACACCGTGGCCGAAATGCGCAATATTCGCGGCACTGCCGTCCTATTGGACGCTGTCCCCCAGGGCTGGACCGAGATCGACTCTACGCGTATCGACTGGCCTAGTAAGATCGATGCCATTCCAAATCCTTATGAGATGAAAGACCCCGAGACGCAGAGCTGCGCTACCAACGACACCGCCAACCCGGATGTCGACGAGCCTAGCCCGATCCGCATAATCCCCATGCCCTTGCATCGCAAGAATGACTTGGAGAAAGCGACCACCTATATTCGCCTGCCCTCTTTCAATAAAGTGCGGAATGACCCGGCACTGTATGCCCACGCCTCTCGCGTGCTTCATCAGGAAGCCAACCCGCACAATGCCCGCGTACTAGTGCAGAAACACGACACCAAGGAAATCTGGGTGAACACGCCCCCTATTCCCTTGGAAACCGATGAGATGGACGGCGTCTTTGACCTGCCCTATCAACGCCGACCACATCCGTCCTATGGTGATGCCAAGATCCCCGCTTATGACATGATTAAGACTTCGGTCAACATCATGCGCGGCTGTTTCGGCGGTTGCACCTTCTGCTCCATTACCGAACACGAAGGCCGCATTATTCAGAGCCGCTCTGAGGAGTCCATCCTCAAAGAGATTGGCCAGATTCGCGATCAAGTGCCCGGCTTTACCGGCACAATCTCTGACCTTGGTGGCCCAACCGCGAATATGTACCGCCTTAATTGCAAGTCTGAAGTTATTCAGAAGAACTGCCGGCGCCTGTCCTGTGTTTACCCTACTATCTGCCAGCATTTGGAGACGGATCACAAACACACCACGCAGCTCTATCGTAAAGCGCGCGCCGTGTCCGGCATCAAACGCGTCGCGATTGCCTCCGGCCTGCGCTATGACCTCGCCGTGCGCGACCCAGAGTATGTGGAAGAATTGGTGAGCCACCACGTCGGGGGCTATCTGAAGATTGCACCTGAACACAGCGAAGAGAAGACGCTGTCGAAGATGATGAAGCCCAGCATTAGCTCCTACGATGAGTTCAAGGAGATGTTCGAGCGCTTCAGCAAAAAGGCGGGCAAGATTCAGTATCTGATCCCCTACTTCATCGCCGCCCACCCGGGTACCGATAACGAAGAGATGCTCAATCTTGGTTTGTGGCTGAAGAAGAATAAGTTCCGGCCAGACCAAGTGCAGACTTTCTACCCCTCGCCAATGGCACTAGCCACTGCGATGTACTACAGCGGCAAGAATCCGCTGAAGAAAGTGACGTATAAGAGTGAGAAAGTAACCGTGGTGAAGCAGATCGAACATCGCCGCGTACAGAAGGCCTTCCTGCGCTACCACGACGAGAAGAACTGGCCGCTACTACGCCAAGCACTCAAGGAAATGGGCCGCGAAGATATGATCGGCGATGCACCGCATCAACTGGTGCCAGACGAGAAGGCGTCAAACCGCCCTCGTGGTCTCAAAATGCGCAACGGCAAGCAAGGATCGAATAAGCCGGCTGCGCGAAAGCCTCAACACAGGCGGTGATCTAAATGGGGTCAGCGATCAAGGCGATCAAGGGGTCAGAGTACTTGATTTTGCAAAATCAAGTACTCTGACCCCTTGATCGTTGATCGCTGCTGACCCCATTTATTCATTTTCCGCGCGGACCCACACCTGCGGGCTGCCATCGCCCCCGCTCGACACTGTAAAGACGATAGGTCTACAGCAAACCTGGCAGTCCTCGATATATTCTTGTTCTTGGTCTAGCGCCTCAATGAGCACATCGATTGCCTCACCACAATACGGGCAAGAAATACTCGTTTCAGTCAGTTCTTGCATGATCAACTCCTTTTCTGCGCGGCTAGGAATTATAGTTCTATCCGAGTACTTGCGGATTGAGATGCCAAATAGAATAGTTCAGTGCTGCCGCAAAACTAATCCACATCAAGTAAGGTAAAAGAAGCACGCCAGCCAATGGCCGTACCCGCCAGAAGGTTCGCAGTGTCGCTAGGACAAGTATGATCAAAAGTAGAATATCCGCAAACGCTATTGCGCCTTGATTCCAAGCAAAGAACAGCCAACTCCACAATGCGTTTACGGCCAATTGAGCAAAGAATAATCCAAGCGCAACCCGTTGTCTTTTGAAGCCACCTGATTGCCAAACCAACCAAGCAGCAATGCCCATTAGCGCATAGAGCACTGTCCATACCGGTCCGAATACTGCCGCTGGCGGTGCCCACCCTGGCTGTACAAGTTGCTGGTAATATTCGCTGGCACGGATAGTAGCCGCCGCACCAATTGCCGATGCTACAAAACTAGTCACCAACCATGCGGCCAGTCCGAGGTATTTTTGCTTAGTCGTAAGTACTGTCATAGGTTGCCTTTCTCATGTCGCCTGGAGTTATAGCACAGTAAATAAAGTGCCTTATGTCACCTCTGTTCAGCCTTGCAGATCGAGCTCGAAAATCTATCAAACTCTTAAGAGGAATGCGCACTAATGGCGCATCAAAGTTGCACACACACACCACGCGGTGCACGTGCGTTACAAAACTGTGCGCTATTGGCATGCATTTTTACTTGTTTAGAATACGGAAATTGCTTCACGTGATTTTTGGGACTTGCCCGTAACTTTATGAATCCTATTCCATTTCTAGCCTTACTACTACTGTGCGGCAACACGTTTAATGGACAATTAGCAATGTTTGGTACGCTTTCTGCTTAAGCCTAATTGTTCATTCTCGCTATTTTAGCTATCTGTTCCGTGAATCACTTTGAGCGGGCACATGCTTTGCGTTGAATAATTTTCACCTCACGAGTGCGCCCTCGAGCTGCTCCCACTGTATTTAAAAATTTACTAAACTGCCGTCATAGGAGAGAAACGAGCATGATGAAAAAATTCAAACAAGTTCCTTTGCTACCCTTATTAGCGAGTAGCGCAGTGCTGCTCTCTGCATGTAGTGACGATCCTGTCCAGAGTAGTACTTCGGGCATGTCTTCTATGACGAGCACGGCGGCCGCAGCGCCGGCGCCAGTAGCGAAACCTCTTGGTATTCGCCCCCACGGCGACACGACTGCTGATATCGATATGAGTTTGGTCCACAACGACGATCTGAAAGAAGTATTCGCCTATATCGACGAGAACATCGACCAGCATGTTATCAACCTACAGAAATGGATTCAGCAGCCCAGCATTTCGAATACAGGCGAAGGTATTCAGGAATCCGCCTATATGGTGGAGGGTTTCTTCGATCAGCTTGGATGCCAGGAAACTACTGTCTATGACGTAGGCATTACCGAATGGGGCCAGCAGGGCAACCCGGTGGTCTATGCGAAATGTGACGAGGGCGCCGAGAAGACTCTGGTGGTGTATTGGATGTACGACACTATGCCGATCACCCAGCCCGATCTGTGGAAGGCACCTCCCTTCGCCGCGGAACTAATGCCACAAGCTCCCTTCCCTCTCGTGATGATTGGACGGGGTACCGCAAACTCCAAGGGCCGTCAGATGGCGTTCTGGAACGCTATGATGTCAATCAAGGCAACCACCGGAAAACTGCCTGTGAATCTAATCTTTGTCGCAGAGGGTGATGAGGAACGCATGTCCATTGGCTACCGAAAATTCGTACGTGAACACCCCGAACTGTTCGCCGGTGCCGATGCCATGTGGGGCGGTGGTGGTTCCGAGGGCTGCGTGTTCGTAGAGTTGATTACCAGCGGCGAGAGCTGGGGCCGTGGCCCAAACTACAGCAACATCCACGGCGGCAACAAGCGCTCCGTCGATGCGCCTGCTTGGCGTCACATTCAGATGCTGAGCACGCTAGTAGATGAGACCGGCAACAAGGTCATGATCGACGGCTTCTACGACGACATCGAGCCCCTGACAGCAGCGGAAGACGAACGTCTGCGTAAGTCCGCAGAGAACTTCAACGTCGATGTGGCCGCCACCAATCTAGGTGTAGCGCGCTTCATCGCCGATGATCCCTACGAGATCACGAAAATGCGCCGTTATGGCACCTCGATGAACCTCGACGGCATCTGGGGAGGTAATATGTTCGAAGGCGGCTCCGGCGCCATTCTGCCTAACCGCATTGTATCGAAGCACAACTTCCGCTACCTACCAGCTCAAGACGGCATGGACATCGTGGACAAGCTGCGCAAGCACCTAGATAAGCATGGCTACGAGGACGTCGAAATCAATGTGGTCGGCGATGTTCCTTGGGCGAAAGTCACCAACGATAGCGACCTCCACGTAGCCGCAAACGAGATGCGCGCTGCCTTTGGCATGTCCCCTAATGAGCTATCTTCAGACGAAACCATGCTAGGCGGATACTGGCCAGCCTATTTGTTCTCTGGCGACGTCCTCAACATCCCAATCGCCAGCGGCATGGTAGGAAGCGGAGGCAATTCGCACGCAGCAAACGAGTTCTATGTCGTGGAAGGGTCAGGCGGCACATGGGGAATGGCGGACAGCGAGAAGTCTGTCGCTATGACGCTGTATAGCTGGGCAGGGTTAAACAAGGCGGAGTAAAATTAATGGGGTCTATGACACCAATGGGTCAGACCCCATTTAATGCGATCAAAGCCCGACATAGGTAACAGCTGCGCTCAAAACAAAACTGCCCACCATTAAACTTACGAAAAAGCCTTTCTTTTTAAGATTTTTGCCGCTAATGGCGAGGTAAGACTTACTAAGTGTGTTACCCAGTAGAATCACCAAAAATAGGGGCATTAGTTCAGCAGGCTGCGACTGCAACGACCACTCTGTCATAACAGAGGCGAGAATAGCGTGTGCCTCAAACAGTGATACAAGCAGTGTGCTGATGCTTTGCGGGAATCCGAGCTCTGTCCCAATGAAATGCGATGTATAAATGATGCCAAAAATAATAAGCGACAGTTTTGCCACGTTCTTCCATATTATCGGGTGGTCATTGAGTAGATCGAAATTCGCCTGGGGTGCCGCAGTATTGGCAGTCTTCAAGCGTGAGCTATAGGTGATATAAAGAATAGCCGCCACAATACAAGCAAGCTGAGTTATAAACGGCACATAGTAAAAAATGGACAATCCATCAGCTAGGAAGAAAATAATAAATAAGCACTCGAGCAACATCGCGCATAGTGCAAACATCATTGTCAATAGCAAACTCCTATCACTTTCAGTAGCAAACTTTTTGTCGTTCAGAGTTTGCAGGAACACCGCAGTACTGGAGATGAATCCGCCCAAGAAGCCCTGTGCCTGAAAGCGACTATTCTTGGTAAGTAAATGAAAACTGAAGAAACTGAATAACTCTAAGCTCGCGACTAAAGGCACAATCTTTAGAAGTGGGAAATAAGCGGCCACCGCAAACAGTAAGGCCAGCAGCCCCATGTCGAACCATATATGAAAATGCTTGAAGTGATATCCAAGAGGCGTCTGATGCGCTGCCGCGATCATCGGAGTTGGAGAATTTTTATCACCATCGGCTTGCTCGTCTAACTTCAAATCACTCCGCCCCTTTTGCTTCGAGCAGTGCACAGTGTAATGCCCTACCCCCTTTTACTAAGACCTCTGATACCTTAAAACCAGCGCTCGCCAATGCCCCGCGTTGCTCCTCAAGGCTCATATAGAGCTGATCATTACGCATACCATCGTCACCATAATACTGATCACAGAATAATAGAATGCCATCGGGTTTAAGCAAGCCACGAATCTGCATGAAGAAATCGGGCGCATCGCGTTTGTGGCGAAGCTCGTGGACCGCTTGGTTTGTAAGAATTGCATCATACTGGCCCAGCGGGTTCGACCACCCAGTATTCTTAAAATCGCACTCAAGGTACTGAACCGCACTGCAATCTATAGATGCGAGCCGACGTTTCGCTAAGATATGCATAGCGGGTGAGAAGTCCAGAAGCGTGTATTGGATGCCTGCTGTTCTAGACAAGATATCGAGCGTCAATTAACTTGTCCGGTTCAGCGTCAATTATCTTGGCCGGTTGACTCTGTGTGCTTCACTCCTGTTCTTGCATAGATGACTTCCTCCGGTAACTCTCGCCCTGACATTGAATGATGGTCGCGTGATGGACTAGTCGGTCAATGGCGGCAACGGTCATCACCGTATCATCGAACAGTTGATCCCAGTCCTCGAAGGTCTGGTTCGATGTAATAATCAGACTGCACCGCTCGTACCGGTACGCGATCAGTTCGAACAACACGCTGCTTTCTTGCTCAGTTTTCCGGATGTAGCCAATGTCGTCGAGCACCAATACAGCGTACTTATCCAGTTTGGTCAGCGCCTCGTTGAGCTTCAGCTCGCTCTTGGCTCGTTGCAGCATCTGCACCAGCGCACTGGCCGAGGCAAACTTCACGCGCACGCCCGATTCCACCAGTGCATGACCCAGGCTGCAAGCGAGGTGTGTTTTGCCGACACCGCTGGCGCCGAACAACAGTATGTTGTGGCCGTGCTTGACCCAGCTCTGATCGTTTATCAGCTGGTTGATGTGCTGCTTAGTGACACCCGCAACGGCATTAAAGTCGAAGCTACTCAGTTGCTTTCCCGGGGGTAAGCAAGCTTCCTTCAGGTAGCGTTGCAGGCGTTTATCTTCACGTGATGACAACTCGATATTGCATAGTTCAGCTAGGTACTGATCAGGATCCCAATGCTCTTGCACCGCTTTTCTAGCCAGTGACTGCCAGTGATCCTTGATGCTGGCTAGGCGCAGCTGCTTCAGCATAAGAGGCAGGGAGGCTGTGGTATTGTTCATGCCGGCTCTCCCTGTAATAGTTGCTGATAATCACTCAGCGCATGCTGCTGCACACGAACTGCCGGGATATTTGGCCTGTCGGTCAAGAACTGACGTTCACAATCAAGCAGGTCAGGAAGCGTGCCTTTTCCTATGCCGGTAAGTACGTGGCGTGCAAGCGCATCTTCACGCTCACACTTCTTTGCCAGATGCAGCAGGCGAACAATGTAGTGGCATGCTTTGTCAGCGCTAAGCTGTTGATCAACATGCTCCCATATATACCGATACTCATCCGTAGGAAGCAGTTCAGCGCGCCACAGTGAGTGGCGGAAGGCACGCGGTTTCTTCACCAATGCATCGATAACGTGCCTGTAGTCAATGCTGCGCACGCGCTGCGTTTTTGTAGAGAACACCCGTGACAATGTCAAGGTGTGCTCTCCGGCACACCACAGCTCCAGCTTGCTATCGAACAGGTGTACCATCAACCGGCTGCCAACTAGGCGCGAGGGAACCGTATAGGTGACCCGCTTGAGCAAAATGGTGCTAGTGCGACTGACCCGCACCGTGTGCTCGGTGTAATTGACGCTGTCGTATACGGGCAGTATTTGTAATTGTCGCTGCTCCTCTTTGAAGGCGGTTGCAATCCGCTTGTTGCGCCGCACCACGATCGATTGCAGGAAGCTCTCATACTCACTGCGGCTGTTGAACTCATAACTGCCACGCAGTAGCAACGCTTGCTTAAGTTGCCGTTTGATATGGTTGTTCGGGGACTCAATGGCCCCATTCTCATGGGCCACACCTCGATTGTTGCGCGTTGCGTTGAGACTATAATGCCGGCACAGCTCAGCGTAGCGCTCGGTGAAGTCATCCTGCTCTTGGCGATTCTTGTAGGCCGCGCTCAAACTGTCTGTGCGTAACTGTCGCGGGACGCCGCCGCTGGCTCTGAAGGCGCGCTGCAGGCCATCAGCCAGGGCGCTGAAGCTCTCCCCGCCGTAAGTCACCTGCGCGTACGCCCAACCACTGGCAACCAGCCGATAGTGAAAGAGACGATGCTTTAATGGCTCACCCATGATGGTAACCGGCTCATCGACGCAGGTGAAATCGACGATACCAAGCTCACCTACTGTGTGACTCTGCACAAAAACAACATCCTTGGGTTTACCGTGTAATTGTCGCCAGCGACAAATACGGCGCTCGAGAGTGCGACGGGCCCTTGGATCAAACCTGTCAGCATGTTCGGCACACAGGTAATCAAAGATACCAACCGGCGTGATCTGGTCTGAGCGGTTCAGCTGGGGCAGCACAAGCTCGTCCCATATCTGGGCTAAAGGATCTTTGCGAGTGCGCCAGTTGCGCTTGTTTTCGCTGTGTTGATGTTGCTGAGTATCGATACGGCGGGCTGAACGCTCCGAGATGCCAGCCTTTGCGGCAGCTATGCGCTGGGTCTGTGTTTTGCGATGCTTCATGTATAAGTTAACCTGTTGATCTGAGATATGTTTTCCCGACACAGCTACTCCTCCGTTTGCTGTGTCGAACCTTATCAGATCAACCGGCCAAGATAATTGTCGCTAGACCGGCCATGCTAATTGTCGCTTAATAGACGATACTATTTTGGTAAGTATAGTAGCGATTTGGTATGAGCTAAACGACAGCACTGTAGATACGCTGAATAGCTATTTAGTATCGCTTGATGATATTGCCATTAGGAATAGCAAAGCAGTAAGTGGTTACATAACAAAAGATATTGCCAAGCAGTTAAAGCAAGGCAAAGACGTTATAGATTTTAGAAGTAGCTTTATTTGTAAGCATAGCAATAAACAATAAAGCTGAGTGGTATTAGATATGGACGCGCATTGAGCGCGTAGCTTTGCCGTGTCTGTAATTTAAGCACAGTTAATAAAGAAGACAATAAATAGGATATACAAAGAGAAAAATGGAGTGCGAAGCAATGGTAGTTGAGAAGATATATGAACAGCTAAGAGCAATAGACAATAGGTTGAGCAAGAGCAAATTCAGCAGGGAGTATTTGAACAAGGACAGGAACTATTGGTTTGTGTGCAAATACAACGACACAGATATTAGCAATAACGCGCTGTTGAGCTTGTATGGGAATTTGCGGGGATATAGTCGTGTTTGGTTACAGTTGGCAGATGAGAACGAAACAAAGCATACCGCGCATTATAAAGAGCGACACAAGTTTATGAGTGGGTTAGCAGATGATGTGCTTGGCGAGTTGGAGAGAAGGGCATTGGAATGATTTTGAGAAGGAAAATGTGACAATTGGAGGGTAGATTCTACCCTCCAAATACAGTCACTCAAAAATTAGAGGCAGCAGTATATGCCCGCTCAATAAAATTCACTATTTTACTTTTCTCTGTTTAGGCAAGAATCCTTTAGAGTCTTATAAAGCTCTAGCTCTGCTTTATCTACAACTCCATCGCTGGCATCTTCACTATAGTAATATACCATTTTAAATTCTTCCTTTTCCAAATCCCATTTTACTAGCAGACATAGTCGTTCTCCGTCCCTAAGCTTCTTTGAAAAAGCGTGGTTAGATGGAAAGCTATGTGTGGAATTTATGCTTACACGCTTTTCGTTGAAAAATAATTCGCCATTTTTTATGGCATCTCTCATAACATCTATGTTCTTTTCGTTGTTGTTGCTATAACCTTCTTTTTCAAGTTGATTTTGGATTTCAATTTTTCTTTGAGACATGCGACTGAAGCTACTTATACCACCATAATTCATAACTGCCTCGCTGAAAAACATTGGCAGTACGCAGCCATCTTTGTCAGTATAAATATCAACAGTTCCTTTGCACCAAGCGTTATCTAACAACTTCGAATAGCTATGAATTACTCGCCTATCGATTTTAGCTCCCTTCCATGCAAGTTTAACTATTTTACTCGAAAGGGAGTTTCCTTTGTTACTTCGAAGATTGCTAGTAGCAATGGCGCTGTTTATTTCTTTGATATCTGCTTCATATCTTTCGCTGTTCTTTTTAAGTGTGTATAGGTATCCATAGCAATGTTGAAGAAGGTTAATCAATGATTTCTGATAGCTCGCATACCTCACGTCAACACCGCCAATAGCTTCTGTGTTCAAAGCTTTGAATAGAGCGCTGAATTCAATGTAGTTTTCGAAATCAACAGTGTTACCTACAAACAGTTGCTTCTCAAACTCAGTTGGCTCTTTAACTATCTCGCTCTTCTCGTTGCGAAGTGCAACGCTACTCTCAACCCTCGCATTTATGACATCCAATATAGGAACGTCACCCCCAACGCTTATGTCCGCTTGAGGCGACACAAAGGCTGTAGCGCTCAATTCGATTTTGCCATTAGTAGGCTCGCCTGAATTGCTGGCTTCAATTGATTGTATAGGCTGCACTTTGAAAGTGTTGCTGAAGTTATAGGAAATGTCGTTTGCAGACGACATTGTTGGGTTTGTTACTTGTACTTCGATATTGTTAGACATTTAGTATCTCACTTTATAGTTTAAGTTAGTTTTTGTGACTGCTTCTTGCCAGACACATGACTATAATATAACCCTTCAGGCGAGTATCATTCTCTGAAATAACTGACGGATATACTTGATATATGAGGCGCGAACCACCTATTAGCTTTGCTCGTCCACAGCCCCTTTCGCCCAACGTAACCGCCAATTCAGCGGTGCTTGGAGAGGATGGGAGGTGGTATAGGAAGGTGCGTGGTGGAAAATTGGTGCTAGCCAAAGGGGTGCCAATATCTGAATGTATCTACTACTGGTGGTTTGAGTACCTAAAGCGGAGTGATGCCTACAGGAAGGCTTGCTCTAGCGGTGGCAAGGGGATGCAGAAGCTTTACAACGACTTTGGGAGTATCTACGAGGTTGAGTTTTGGGATTGGTGGAAAGAGCGAGGGGTGGACTTATTTGGGGAACGGCGAAGCTCAGAGATTCTAAGCTGCACCTCTGTTGATGATTTGATGGGTATTGAGGGGGATATCAAAGAGGGCAGCTATGTGCTCCTTGCGATTCCCATAAGCATGAAGAAAACGGATATTAAGAAGCAGCTTGGGGCTATTGTTAAGGAGTTAGAGGTAAAGCCCCATTACAGCTCAATTGCGAAGTACCCATTGAGTATAACGAAAGTAGATGCGGAGAGCTTATCCAAGTGCTTGGCTGCGTATGACATGAAAGCGAAAGGGCTTAGCAATGTGGAGATTGGCGGGGTTTTCTACGAGTGTACTCAAGCGGAAATTGATTATTACAAGGCTGATGCGCGCAGGGACTATAACTTTTACTTTGATGAGCGCATGCAAGAGCGCTATGCAAAAAAGACTAGGAAGAACTTCATTGCGATAAAAGAGGCGACAGAGAAAGTTAGGGCTAGGCTAAAAAGGCAAAGGAAGGAGGGTGTATCGTCAGAAGAGGTTGATGAGCTTGTGGATAAAGAGCTAGGGATTCTCACAAGAAAAGACGATGACAGAAGAAGCTTGAAAAACTACTTCAATGTCAGTGCCAGTCGTATGCTCGCAAAGGCAGCAGCGAATATAGCAGCTGTGGAAAAAGGTAATTTCCCTGTGGGACATTTAAAGAGTAAGTGAGGCTCACAGCAGTGCGCTATGGCTAGTCAATATCTCTCCAGTCGCTCAGCTCATCCGCTTTCTGATAAGTTTCCATATGTCCGTAATGGTGTTCAATCATTTTTACACTGGTGCCCATCTGCTTGGCAAGTAGGTAGATAGTAATAGGTGTATCGCGCATGAGCTGCTGACTCGCGTAAAAGTGTCTAAAGCTATACAGAGTTCTGTCCTTGTCCTCAGCTCACATCCATTAGGAATTTCTTAAACGTCCCGTCCATGCGTTTTGGTTGAGTTCCGTCACTGAGTACAAACAGCGGTTCGTCTATCCGTTGCTTGATAATCTCCTCAAGCGTCTTTCCCGCTAGCTTTGCGTTCCTGTCCTTTATCCGTGTTAGCACCTTTTTAACGTCACTGAATGCGTTGTGACGCACAACAACTGTTCGCCGCTCTTCTGTTGCTTTGCGTCCCTTCCTCTTCACAACATTGATAGAGACTATGTCGTTACCCTTGCGACTCTTTTCAAAGCTGATATTGCGCCAGGTGATTTCCATCGCCTCGCGTCCATGTCTTATCCCACTGTTTGAAAGGATAAGCACGTAGTCGTAGAGCAGTAGTTTTATCTCAGCATCTTTATGTCTGTGCGTTGCTCTCGTACTCCAATGTCGTAGCTTTGTT
>Ga0209491_10002161_pt1 | contig 35839 bp, 37 predicted proteins | sample BON02_FD_187213 | JGI IMG/M metagenome (GOLD analysis project Ga0209491, IMG submission 187213) | Freshwater microbial communities from Lake Bonney liftoff mats and glacier meltwater in Antarctica - BON-02 (SPAdes) (version 2) | ecosystem: Environmental > Aquatic > Freshwater > Ice > Glacier... | reverse complement strand
CGCAGAGGCCGACCTCACCGAGCTCGGCGCCCTCTCCAGATTTTTGTCAAAGCGGGTTGAAATGAGCTACATCGGAGGTTGATTTGGTAAACGTTGATATCCGCGCCTCGCTGCACGTCAAAGTCATCACCGGCGCGATCCGGCCGTAGCACTTTAGACTTGACCCGCTTCCATTCGCCCTTGTTTATTTTCAGAAAGTGAGGCCCCACCATGGCCGGTCTTCAAGCCGGGGCACCCACCCCTACGGCATTAACAGTTCACAGCCAGTCCCGTATTCTCGAAATTTCCTTTTCAGACGGCGCCGAATTCAAGATTCCGTTTGAGTTGATGCGTGTTTACTCACCGTCCGCAGAAGTAATGGCTCGCGGATTCAAGTCTGAAGTGCAACTTTGTAATTAACCGGTTGGGTGGGCGAGATGTGAGAGCATCCCTGCCCCTCGACGGCCAAGTCAAAGTTGCCCTGAATGACCTATACACACCTCACGCGCCGCCGCCAACCCTCCTGGCGCTACCTCTGCGAGGTATCTCACTGCCTCAACGGCAAGCCGGACGTCAGCTGGATCCTTGGAGGTGGCCAGCGCTCGTGCGATCTGTTCCCAGGCTTTAATGGCTTCAGCGCGGACGGCAAGGGCTCGTGCACTGGTCCGCCGCACGGGACGCTGCCGAATCAGTTGGCCTCGGCCGGCAGCGCGTTCTTCCCACAACTTTCGGTAGTTCCGATTTGCAGCGCGGACGGGTTTCCGGGTGGCCGCCGCGTTCACGCCGCGGTCTTGCAGGTTCCGAGCGAAAACCGAGCGCCAGCGATCCAGGTCGGCCTTGCGAGGCGACAGGCGCACGCCGTCGTGCCCGATCGGCACGAACCGAAAGGTGCACGTGCGGCGCGCCCTGGTCTTCGTGCATCACGAACACGTACTTGTGCCCCTCGAACAGCTCGCGCGCTGCCTCGGCGGTGGCTGTTCATCGGGCTCATGGGGCAGGCCTCGTGACACAAACAAGCCGGCGCAGCCTATCCTGCCCTCTAATCTTTCGCATCTGTGTTTGCGTATTCTTGTGCTCTAGCATCCCCTCGCGCGTCCCAGGGGTCATACCAACCCCTGGATGAACCAGACGAGCTTGAAGAGCGCCATCACGACCCAGGTCCCGATGGCGAGCTTCGCCAGGCGGTTGTCAGAACCACCCCCAACAGCTTTGACGGGTCAATTTTTATGAGCAATGATGGGTCAGTTTCCGTGAGCGCCAGCACGGAACCCGCGCTACAGCTGCCGGCCCCGGCAAAAGCGCTACAACCCTATACTTTACGGCTCTCGGCGAGACGATCAACCACCATTTAGGGCAAACCACCATGACCCAGCACCTCAAGTTCTACATCAATGGCCAGTGGGTCGATCCCGTGACCCCCAGGACCCGCGCAGTCATCAATCCGGCGACGGAAAACCCCCTGTACGACATATCCATCGGGTCCGCCGCGGACGTGGATCTGGCCGTGACGGCCGCGCGCGCCGCATTCGAGAGTTTTTCGCAAACCTTGCGCGAGGAGCGCGTTGCGCTGCTCACACGCGTCGTCGAAGTCTACAAAACCCGCGCCAAGGACCTGGGCGCAGCCATTTCCGACGAAATGGGCGCTCCGCTGGCATTTGCCGAAAAGTTCCAGGTCGGCGCGGGCCTGGGCCATATTCTGGCCACGCTGGAAGTGCTGAAGAACTATGCGTTTGAAGAGCAGGTCGGCTCGGCCACGGTGGTGCGCGAGGCGATTGGCGTGGTCGGTATGATCACGCCCTGGAACTGGCCGATGAACCAGATGACCTGCAAGGTGGCTCCGGCGCTGGCCGCGGGTTGCACCATGATTCTCAAGCCCTCCGAGTTCACGCCTAGTTCGGCGCTGATCTTCGCCGAGATCCTGCACGAGGCAGGTGTGCCCAAAGGCGTTTTCAACCTCGTCAACGGGCTCGGGCAGGATGTCGGCGCGGCGATGAGCGCCCACCCGGGAATCGACATGATCTCCTTCACCGGCTCGACCCGCGCGGGCATCGACGTGGCGCAAAAAGCCGCTACAACGGTCAAGCGCGTGAGCCAGGAGTTGGGCGGCAAGTCGCCCAACGTGATTCTGGATGACGCCGATTTTCCGAAAGCCGTCGCTGCGGGCGTGGGCAGCGTGTTCATGAACTCCGGGCAGTCCTGCAACGCGCCCACCCGCATGCTGGTGCCGCAGTCGCGCATGGACGAGGTGATCGCCATCGCCAAGGCCGTCGCCGACAAGACCCGCGCGGGTGATCCGCGCGCCGCCGATACCACCATCGGCCCGGTCGTCAATGCAACCCAGTGGGACAAGATTCAGGTGCTGATCAACAAGGGCATCGCCGAAGGTGCCATGCTGGTGGCCGGCGGCCCCGGACGGCCCGACGGCACGGACAAGGGTTTTTACGTGCGGCCCACCATTTTCGCGAATTGCAACAATGACATGGTGATTGCGCGCGAAGAAGTCTTCGGGCCGGTGCTGACCATCCTGGGTTACCAGGACGAGGACGAAGCGGTTCGCATTGCCAACGACACGCCGTACGGCTTGGCCGGATATGTGTTCGGCGGGTCGCTCGAGCATGCCGGCAAGGTGGCGCGCCGGATTCGCGCCGGCAATGTCAACCTGAACGGCGTGCCCAACGAGCGCACCGCGCCTTTTGGCGGCTACAAGCAGTCGGGCAACGGCCGCGAATGGGGGCGCTTTGGTTTCGAGGAGTACCTGGAAACGAAGGCGATTGCGGGCCTGGTTGCCAAGTGAGTCATGCGGCGCCGACAGTCGTTCGACAGGAACTTTGTCGCCAACTTGGTCCACACGGACATCCGGGAGGCGGCAAGCGCATCATGAAGACAGCCGCCACATCGCCAGCATACCGCCGTCCACCGGCAGCGAGACGCCACTGATGTAACTCGCCGTGGAAGAGGCCAGGAACACCGCGGGGGCGGCGAATTCTTCCGGCTGCCCGACCCGGCCCATCGGCGTGCCCCGCAGGAAGCCCGCCAGACGCTGCGGGCTGGGTCGGTTGGCTTCGGTCGTGGCAGTTTCAATTACGCTCGGCGTAATTGCGTTGACACCGATGCCATCGCGCACCAGATCGACGGCCATCGACTGGGTCAGCATCTTGACTGCGACTTTGGACCCGGAATAGCCCAGGTAACCACCCTGTGCGATGAAGGCAGCACCCGAAGCGATATTGACGATGCAGCCGCGCGCCTTCCTGCCTGCATTCGAGCCCGTGGTGCTCCTGATCTCCCGCCGGGAGGTCAAGGCAGGCGATATGGCGTCCGTACTCTCCCGACTGAAGCCGTTTCTCGCAACCCGCGAGGACGCCTGGCGATACCGAGGTCAGATGGCACTCGTCGTCGATGGCTACAACAACGATCCACGCGAGCTGGTGGACATCGCCGAGGTTCGGACCCTCCTGCGCCCGCTGGAGTCCTCCTGGCCGCACTGGGCCTACTTCTTCAACCAGGTCGACCACAGCATCAAGCTGCTCCTGTCCTGCGTCGCAGGGAGCCGGTTCCACGGTCGCGGTGCGGTCGAAATGGATGCCGACCTCGTCGCTTCCGCCCTCGGGCGTGCCTTCGGCGTTATGAACATGGTCTTTGATCGGTTCAGCTTCCCTGAAGACGAGCTGGAGAAGATGAGCAACGGCTTCGTCGAGGTTCTGCAGCAAGCCGGTATGGCCTCAGATTCCCCCGCCCCGGGCCAGGTGCCCAGAGCGCCACCGATAATCTGCGCATGAAAAGTCGTCGTCCGGTACCTTGAGCATCCTAAAGCGCATCAAGGCCCTCAGTGGCTGGCCGGTCGAGTTCAAGCCCGACCGCTGCTTCACTCTTCGCGCCGCCATGCCGCCCGCCCGCAGCGGTGCCCCGGCACATGTCCCACGGTAGTGGGCAGATAAGGATCCACAGTGGCAACTTCCCATGCATGGGCCTTTCGGGCCAGTCTTCGGCGCAACGCGTTTGGATGGAGCGGCACGCGCAAGGCCATCGAACGCTTGAGCGAGGCTGTGGGCGAGATCGAGCGCATGGCGCGCACGGATCCGGCACTGGCCGGCGCGGGCGCGGTGCTGTTGCTTGAAAAACTCTCGCCAGCAGTCAACCAGATCGACAGCTCCAGCGGTGCGCTGGGCAACGCGGCCAACGGCGTCGTCGAGAAGATGGTGCCTTTGATCGCCGCAGCGCCGGTGCCACGGCGCGTGCGCGAAAAGTGGTTGGAGCGCCTCTTCGGCGCCATCCAGGAAGACGACCCGCCCTACATCGAGTCCCTGGGCGAGCATTGGGGCGCCCTGTGTGCCGACCCGGCTCTCGCATCCCATTGGGCGGACCAACTCCTTCGGATGGTCCGGCATGTCTTGGCAGACCGCAGAAGCGGCACCTATGCCTACTCCAAGTCCGGCACGCTGTGCTACAGCGCGTTGTTCCACGCCGGCCGCTTCGACGACCTGCTGGCCGTGCTGGCGCTCGACCCCAAGCCGTACTGGCATGACCAGCAATGGGCTGCGAAGGCCCTGGCTGCGCGAGGTGATGTGGACGGCGGTATCAAGCTGATGGAGGGGCTGCGCAGCCGGTATGCGCCGGACATGGCGCTGTCGGCCGTGGCCGAACAGTTGCTGCTGGACGCCGGTCGCGTCGATGAGGCCTATGCGCGGTATGGCATCCAGGCCACGTCTGCGAACACCCACATCGCCACCTTTCGCGCCATCGCGAAACGGTACCCTGGCATCGAGCCGAGCCGAATCCTTGGCGACTTGATTGCATCAACACCAGGCGAAGAGGGAAAGTGGTTCGCCACCGCCAAGACGCTCAAGCAATACGACCTGGCCCTTGCGCTCGCGCGACGCGCCCCAGTGGATCCGAAGACGCTCGTGTGTGCTGCCCGCGACCATGTCAAAAATCAGCCCTCCTTCGCATTGGAGGTCGCACTCATGGCGCTGTACTGGATGGCGCGTGGCCACGGCTATGAACTGACTGGCGCCGATGTAGGTGCTGCCCGCGACCACGCCGCCGCAGCGGCCGAAACACTGGGGCCTGGAACCCACGTCAATGAGCGCATCGCCGGCAACGTGGCGGGCGATGGCACTGCGGCCCGCTGGGTGCGGCAGTGCCTCGGACTCGACACGGACCCATGAAGTGGGGCCGGGTTTCACCGATTGGGGATGCCTGTGACCCGCGGCCCGCTTGTTTTTTTGCGCAATCCTTTGATGCTGGGCATGTTACTTCAGGCCTGCTGCTTGCGCTTCGATTTGTTGAACAACTCAAACAGATCGGCTTTGGCCTTTTGCATTTCCTGGACCGCTTTCGAATCGACCTGGTTGGTTCTGATGCAAAAGCAACCGATCGCCGCCAGCGCCGGGGCATGCTCGAGCACCTCGGCCGTGAGACGGGTGTACGAGCGTATGCCGAGGAAGTGCGCGTCGGCGACCGCCACCGGCCAGCGCGTTGGCGTGGGTTTTGATCTGCGTGTGGCCGTCTTTCCTCAGAGCCTCGACGGCCGAGGCATGGATGCCTTCGAGCAGCACCGCTTTCAGTGCGCTCATCGGGACCGATCGGTCGATTGAGGTCGGCATTTACGGCAGGCCTCTCGGAGCCGGGATCACCCGGAACGTAGCGAACAGCAGCACTGTGGAAAAAACACAAAATGGAGCGGTTTTGACATTCGTATCGAAGCTTTTTTTCAGGCGATCGGTCAGCGATACTTGGCGTCGGCCGCCAGATTCGCTGCGATTTCGGTCTCGTAGCGGTCGCCTACGGCCAACAGCATGTCTTTGGTGAAGTACAGGTCGCCGCGTTTTTCACCGTGGTATTCCAAGATATGAGTCTCGACAATAGCGTCCACCGGACAGGCCTCTTCGCACATTCCGCAAAAAATGCACTTGGTCAGATCGATGTCGTAGCGCGTGGTACGACGCGAACCGTCGGCGCGTTTCTCCGACTCGATGGTGATGGCCACGGCGGGACACACGGCCTCACAAAGATTGCAGGCAATGCAGCGCTCTTCACCGTTTTCATAACGGCGCAGCGCATGCAGGCCGCGAAAACGCGGGCTCAGCGGCGTTTTTTCCTCGGGGAACTGGATCGTGATCTTGCGCTTGAACAAGTATTTTCCGGTCACAGCCATGCCCTTGAACATCTCAAGAAGCATGAAGCTCAACAGGAAATCGCGCAGCGAAAAAGACGACGTGGAGTCGGGGGAGGTAACTTTAGCCATGGCAACTCCGGTTTACTTCTAGATATTCCAGGAGGTCTGCATCCAGGCCCCCACAACCACCAGCCACACCAGGGTGACCGGAATCAAAATCTTCCAACCCAGACGCATGATCTGCAACCCCGATGGTCCGACCCGGTTCGGACCGAACCGCAGTTGCGTAAAGCCAATGGCCTTGCGCTCCCACAGTGTGAGGTAGGCCACGCAACCCATCAAGGGCACCAGCACGACCATAATTTTGATCAGGGCCAGGGCCCAGATCACGGGCCAAGCCACTATGGTCCACCAGGTCGCGCCAACCAGACCGAGCCCGAAGCTGTCGATCGATTCGATCATGCTGCCGCCCCTTTCAGGTGTGCTGCATTCCTGGCGTCCGCCGTCATTTGCAGCGAGGTTGCGCGCCGCACCAGCCCATCAAGCTGGTAGATGCTGGCCACGGCGGGTGCCGCCCCGCCGGTCGCGGCCAGATCGATGCCGGCGTTGGTGGTGTTGCTCAGCTTGCCGGCGGGCACGTGGGTCATGTCAGCAGGCTGCGCTCCGCGCATGTGGTTCAGCACGTCCTGCGAGGATTCGTACTCGAATCCCGGCAGCCCGAGCAGATTGGCCAGGACGCGCAGCACCTTCCAGGCGGGCCGCGTCTCGCCGAGCGGCTTGACGACGGCATGAAAACCCTGCACCCGGCCTTCGGCATTGACGAAGGTACCGGACGTTTCCGTGAACGGTGCAATAGGCAGCAGCACATCGCTGAAATCCATATTGGCCTTAAACGGACTCAGAGTCACTACCATGTCGGCCCGACCCAAGTCAGCCTTGGCCGCAGCGCCGGCCGCTGAATCGAACTCGGGCTCGTTACCCAACAGCAGGACCGCCTTCAAGCCACCGGCGAGCATCTGGCCCGCGTTCAAACCGCCGGCCGCAACCTCACCACCGCCTGGGTATGCACCCACCAGTTGTGCTCCCACGGTGTTGGCCGCCTCGGTCAGGTAGCCCACGGTGGCTCCGGTCTGTGCGCCAATCCAGTTGGCCAGCGCCAGCAGGCTGGACGCGTTGGCGTGATGCGCTGCGGCATTGCCGAGCAAAATGGCTTTGCGTTCGCCGCCCAGCAACGACTTGGCAATGGCCCGGGCCGCGTCCGTCGCTTGGCATGCCGCAGGCGCAGCAACGCCTTTCTCGGCCGCCACCGCAGCCGCCACATCAGCCATGGCCTGCGCCCAGGCGCCCGGCGCCGCCAGCAGCGTGTTTGCCACCGGCATCGCCCAAGCGTCGTTCGAGGCAAGTTCAGATACAGAATTAATAGCAATAACTGTACAACCCATACGGGCTGCCTGGCGAATTCGCTGTGCAAAAAGCGGATGATCCTTGCGCAGGTTCGAGCCCACCACCAGCACGCGCTGCAGTTGCGAGAGCGAGGCAATCGAGGTGCCCAGATACCGCACCCCCTCGAACGCTGCGAACTCGGAATGGCGCAAGCGGGTGTCTATGTTTTCGCTGCCCATGGCACGAATCAGGGCGCCCGCAAGATACAGCTCCTCCAGCGTGCTGTGTGGGCTGGCGAGCAGGCCGATGCTGGCTGCGCCGTGCTGCGCCTTGATCTGTTTGAGACCATTGGCCACGTATTCCAGCGCCGTTTGCCAGTCAACTGTCTTCCACTCACCGCCTTGCTTGAGCATCGGGCTGGTCAGTCTTTCATCGCTGTTCAGGGCCTCGTACGAAAAACGGTCGCGGTCGGCAATCCAGCACTCGTTGACCTCTTCGTTTTCCAGCGGCACCACACGCATCACCTTGTTGTTTTTGACCTGGACAATCAGGTTGGCGCCGGTGGAGTCGTGCGGGCTGATCGATTGGCGGCGCGACAGCTCCCAGGTGCGGGCGCTGTAGCGGAAAGGCTTGCTGGTCAGCGCACCGACCGGGCAGATGTCGATCATGTTGCCCGACAACTCGGAGTCGATGGTGTCACCTGCGATTGTGGTGATTTCAGCATGCTCGCCGCGGTTCACCATGCCGAGCTCCATGACCCCGGCAACTTCCTGGCCGAAGCGGACGCAGCACGTGCAGTGGATACAGCGCGTCATCTCTTCCATCGAGACCAGCGGACCCACGTCCTTGTGGAACACCACGCGCTTTTCTTCTTCATAACGTGACTTGCTGGCGCCATAACCCACGGCCAAGTCCTGCAGCTGGCATTCACCGCCCTGATCGCAAATTGGACAATCCAGCGGGTGGTTGATCAGCAAAAACTCCATCACGCCCTTCTGGGCCTTGATGGCTTTGTCGCTCTTGGTGTGCACGATCATGCCTTGCGTGACGGGCGTGGCGCAGGCCGGCATCGGCTTGGGTGCCTTTTCAATATCGACAAGACACATACGGCAATTGGCCGCGATGCTCAGCTTCTTGTGGTAGCAGAAATACGGAATGTAGATGTTCGCCTTTTCAGCGGCGTGCATTACCGTGCTGCCTTCGATCACTTCCACCTTCTGGCCGTCGAGTTCTATTTCAACCATATGTATTCTTTTCGCAGCTCAGGCCTGCGCTGCAGCCTTAATTGGGGCGTGGGATGTTGAAGCTTGCGTGGTTGGCGGTTTGATCATGGCCTCAAACTCATGGCGGAAATGCTTGATCATGGAGCGCACCGGCATGGCGGCAGCATCGCCCAGTGCGCAGATGGTGCGGCCCTGGATGTTGTCCGCCACCGAATTGAGCAGATCCATGTCGCCTTGACGGCCCTTTCCGTTGTGGATGCGGTCCACCACACGCCACAGCCAGCCCGTGCCTTCGCGACACGGCGTGCACTGGCCGCAGGATTCATGCATGTAAAAGTACGATAAGCGCTTGAGTGACTCAACCATGCAGCGGGTGTCGTCCATCACGATGACGGCGCCCGATCCGAGCATGGAGCCGGCCTTGGCAATCGAGTCATAGTCCATGGTGCACTCCATCATGATGGCGGCCGGCAGCACAGGTACCGAGGAGCCACCGGGAATGACGGCCTTGAGGGTGCGGCCTTCTTTGGCATTTTTCACGCCGCCCGCCAGCTCCAGCAGCTTGGCAAACGGCGTACCCATCGGAATTTCATAGTTACCGGGCCACTCGACATCGCCCGACACCGAATAAATCTTGGTACCGCCGTTGTTGGGCTTGCCGCAGTCGAGGTAGGCCTGGCCACCATTGCGGATGAGCCAGGGCACGGCGGCGAAGGTTTCGGTGTTGTTGATCGTGGTGGGTTTGCCATACAAACCAAAACTGGCGGGAAACGGCGGCTTGAATCGCGGCAGACCCTTTTTGCCTTCCATGGACTCCAGCAGGGCGGTCTCTTCACCGCAAATGTAGGCGCCAAAACCGTGCACCGCGTGGAGCTGGAAATTAAAGCCGCTGCTGAGAATGCCGTTGCCGATCAGGCCAGCGGCGCGGGCCTCGTCCAGCGCTTCTTCAAAACGCTGGTAGATCGCGAAAATTTCCCCATGAATATAGTTGTAGCCCACGCTGATACCCATCGCGTAGGCGGCAATCGCCATGCCCTCAATCACGCAATGCGGGTTGTACCGCAAGATGTCGCGGTCCTTGCAGGTGCCCGGTTCAGCTTCGTCCGAATTGCAAATCAGGTATTTTTGACCCGGAAACTGGCGCGGCATGAAGCTCCACTTCAGGCCGGTCGGGAAACCGGCACCGCCGCGGCCGCGCAGGCCGCTCGTCTTGACCTCGGCAATCACCTGGTCAGGTGTCATGCCCGCGACGCTCATGTCGCCTCCCGATTGATCGCCATCCTGCCCCAGAATTTTGCGCAGCGCCTGGTAGCCGCCACGCGCCTCATAGTCCTTGAGCCGCCAATTGCTGCCATCAAGGTCTGCAAGAATTTGCGGATTGATGTGCCGGCCGTGAAAACAGGTCTGCACACCAGTAGCGGAAAATTGTGACAGCACACTCTGCGCCGCTGCATTGTGATTTGAGCTAGATGCGAGCGTCATGATGATTGAGCCTCGGTCGATTTCAGACCATCGATCAGCTGGTCCAATTTTTCATTGCTCATGAAGCTGCACATCGTGAGGTCATTGACCAGCATCACCGGCGCATCGGCACAGGCTCCGAGGCACTCGGATTGCTGCAGGGTAAAAAGACCATCGGCACTGGTCTCGCCCATGACGATACCCAGTTTGTGCTCGAGATACTGCAGTGCCTTGGCGCCATCATGCAACTGGCATGGCAGGTTGGTGCAGATATTGAGTTTGTACTTGCCCACTGGCCGCTGGTTGTACATGTTGTAGAAGGTGGTGACCTCATGCACGGCAATCGGCGCCATGCCCAGATACTCGGCCACCAGTTTTTCACTCTCGGCGCTGACATAACCGTGTTCCTGCTGCTCGATCGTGAGACAGGCAATCACGGCTGACTGCTTCTGGTTGGCTGGATATTTGGCGATTTCGCGCTCAAAAAGCGCCTTGTTTTTTTCGGAAATGATGGAAGAAGTCATGTGGGTATTCGTCAATATTTAGCGGTCAATTTCACCAAACACGATATCCATGGTGCCGATGATGGCAACCGCGTCGGCGATCATGTGGCCGCGCGACATCTCGTCCATGGCGGCCAGGTGGGCAAATCCGGGCGGCCGGATCTTCAGGCGATAGGGCTTGTTGGCGCCATCGCTGACGATGTAGATGCCGAACTCGCCTTTCGGATTCTCGACCGCGGCATAAGCCTCGCCCTCGGGCACCTGGAAACCTTCGGTGAACAGCTTGAAGTGATGAATCAGCTCTTCCATGTTGGACTTCATGGATTCGCGGCTCGGCGGCGCAATCTTGTGGTTGTCGGTAATCACCGGCCCCGGATTGGCACGCAGCCAGGTCACGCACTGCCCGATGATGCCATTGGACTGCTTCATCTCCTCCATGCGCACCAGGTAGCGGTCGTAGACGTCGCCGGTGCGGCCGACCGGAATGTCGAACTCCATTTTGTCGTACACCTCGTAAGGCTGCTTCTTGCGCAGATCCCACTCGATGCCCGAGCCGCGCAGCATCGGGCCGGTGAAGCCCATGGCCAAAGCCCGCTCGGGGGTGACCACACCAATACCCACGGTGCGCTGCTTCCAGATGCGGTTTTCCGTGAGCAGCGTGTGGTACTCGGCCATGCAGGCCGGGAAACGCTGCGTGAAATCGTCAATGAAATCGAGCAACGAGCCCTGGCGGTTGCTGTTGAGCTGCGCCACGCCCTTGGCATTGCGCACCTTGCTGGCCTGGTATTGGGCCATCGTGTCCGGCAGGTCACGGTAGACACCGCCCGGGCGGAAATACGCCGCATGCATGCGCGCACCGCTGACGGCCTCGTACATGTCGAACAGGTCTTCGCGCTCGCGAAAGGTGTAGATCAGGATGGTCGAGCTGCCGCAGTCGTTGCCATGCGAGCCCAGCCACATCAGGTGGTTGAGCAGACGGGTGATCTCGGCAAACATGACCCGGATGTACTGGGCGCGGATCGGCACCTCGATGCCCAGCAATTTCTCGATGGCCAGGCAATAGGCATGCTCATTGCACATCATCGACACGTAGTCGAGTCGGTCCATGTACGGCAATGACTGGATATAGGTCTTGCTTTCGGCCAGCTTTTCAGTCGCGCGGTGCAGCAATCCGATGTGTGGGTCCGCACGCTGTATCACCTCGCCGTCGAGCTCCAGTACCAGCCGCAAAACGCCGTGCGCAGCCGGGTGCTGCGGTCCGAAGTTCAATGTGTAATTCTTGATTTCAGCCATATAGGGCGCCGCCTAGTGCAGGTTGCCGTAGTTGTCTTCACGAATGATGCGCGGCGTGATCTCGCGCGGCTCGATCGTGACGGGCTGGTAGATGACACGCTTCTGCTCGGCGTCGTAACGCATCTCCACATGCCCGGACACCGGGAAGTCCTTGCGAAACGGATGACCGATGAAACCGTAGTCGGTCAGGATGCGGCGCAGGTCGGCATGCCCCTCGAAAACGATACCGAACAGGTCGAACGCCTCGCGCTCAAACCAGTTGGCGGAGTTCCAGATGTCGTTGATCGAATTGACCACCGGGAAGTCGTCGTTGGGCGCAAACACCTTGAGCCGGACCCGCTGATTCAAGCTGATCGACAACAGATGCGACACGACGCAAAACCGCGGACCCTCGTGGCTGCCGTTGCCATATTCCGAATAGTCAAGGCCACACAGGTCGACAAGCTGCTCGAACTGGCAACCAGGCGCATCGCGCAGCAGCGTCGCCGCCTCCAGGTAGTGGGCCGCATCGACCACCACCGTCAACTCGCCCAGTGCCAGCGTCATGCGCTGCGCCTTGTCGCCCAGCACCTTGGCAACCGCGTTCTTGAGCGCCTCGGGATGTACCGCGTAATTCGTAGTCACAACTTACCCTCAGGCGCGCGCAATGGTATGGGTGCGGCGAATCTTCTGCTGCAGCTGGATGATGCCGTATATCAATGCTTCAGCGGTGGGCGGGCAGCCCGGCACATAGATATCGACCGGGACAATGCGATCGCATCCGCGCACCACCGAATAACTGTAGTGGTAATAACCTCCGCCATTGGCGCAAGAGCCCATGGAGATGACCCAGCGCGGCTCGCTCATCTGGTCATACACCTTGCGCAATGCAGGCGCCATCTTGTTGCACAAGGTACCGGCCACGATCATCAGATCGGACTGCCGCGGACTCGCACGGAACACTTCGGCGCCGAATCGGCTGATGTCGTAACGCGCCGCAGCGGCGTGCATCATTTCAACCGCACAACAGGCCAGGCCAAAGGTCATGGGCCAGACCGAACCAGTCTTGGCCCAATTCACCACCGCGTCATAACTGGTGGTGACAAATCCTTCTTTCAGAACGCCTTCAATCATCGCGTCACTCCCAGTCCAGGGCGCCTTTTTTCCATTCGTAGACAAAACCCACGACAAGAATGCCCAGGAAAATCATCACAGACCAGAATCCGACCGCACCCACATCCTTGAGCGCCACGGCCCACGGAAACAGGAATGCGATCTCGAGGTCGAACAAAATGAACAGAATCGCCACGAGGTAATAACGCACGTCGAACTTCATGCGCGCATCTTCGAAGGCCTCGAAACCACACTCATAGGGCGAGTTTTTCGCCGCATCAGGCCGGTTCGGACCCAGTATGTAGCCCAGCACCTGCGGAACCACACCCACGGCGATACCCACCAATATGAACAGCAGTACCGGTAGATATTGTTCGAGGTTCATCGGGAGTTTCTGACTTCTGTGTTTACCACTACCCAGGAACGCCAAGCAGCGTTCTGGCTGGTGCCGTCGGCGAGACTCGAACTCGCACAGCTTTCGCCACTACCCCCTCAAGATAGCGTGTCTACCAATTTCACCACGACGGCGGCTTTTTTCTACAGATGGTCGGATTGCGTGAGGAACCTTGCGGTATTGGCTTTCCGAACAGAAGGTAGTTTACCCTGAAAAGTCAGCGCCAAGCCTCGGGAGCGACTTGACGATGCACTTCATTTCGACGGAATCAGTGCCGCGCCCGATGCCGGTGCCGCGGGTATTGCGGGGACGACTGACGCTGCGGGCGCAGAGCTTCCGGCGGCCGGAATACTGGCTGCTGGACTGTCCAGCACACTGCCACTGGTGGCCGGGCGCAGGTTGCCAAAATAGGCCAGCGCCAAGGTGCTGACAAAGAACACCGTGGCCAATACGGCCGTGGTGCGCGACATGAAGTTGGCGCTGCCCGTGGCACCGAACAGGCTGCCCGAACCTCCGCTGCCGAATGCGGCCCCCATGTCGGCACCCTTGCCATGCTGGACCAGGATCAGGCCGATCATGGCCACTGCGGAAAGCATCTGCAGTGCGAGCACCACTGTCAACATGAGATTCATCTATAACTCCTAATTTGTAGCAATGCAGGGTACGGTCACGAAGCGGCGGCAATGATGGCGAGGAAGTCTGCTGGCTTGAGTGACGCCCCTCCGATGAGTCCGCCATCGATGTCCGGCTCGGCCAGCAGCTGCGCGGCATTGCCGGCGTTCATGCTGCCACCGTAAAGAATACGAATACGCCCGGGTTGGGCGGTCGCGGCCTTGAGCTGTGCGCGCAACACTGCATGCACCTGCTGCGCCTGCTGCGGACTGGCCGTCTTGCCGGTGCCGATCGCCCAGACGGGTTCGTAGGCCACGACGATTTCGCTGATGCAATGCCCATTGACGTGGATCACGGCAGCAAGTTGGCGCCGCACCACCTGTTCGGTGGCGCCCGATTCATGTTGGGCCAAGGTCTCGCCGACACACACGATCGGCGTAATGCCCAACGAGAGCGCCTGGCGCGCCTTGTCTGCGACCACGGCATCGGTCTCACCGTGGTACTGGCGCCGCTCCGAGTGACCGACGATGGCATAACGCACACCCAGGTCACGCAACATCGCCGCCGACACTTCTCCGGTGTAGGCGCCAGATTCGTGAGCCGACACGTCTTGCGCACCCAGTGCGATGGTCTTGTCTTGCAGCAATCCGCCGACCTGCGCCAGGTAGGGCGCGGGCACACACATGGCCACGGCACAGGGCGACGCCGGCATTCCTGCCAGCACCGCCTCCACCAGCGACGCGTTGGCCGCGATCGCACCATTCATCTTCCAGTTGCCTGCAATCAGCTTGCCCATCACGCAACTCCCTTGTTCCAGGTGATCACCAGTTTCCCGATATGGCGGTTGGTCTCCATCAAGGCATGGGCCCGGGCTGCCCCGCTGGGCAGATCACCCTCGGCCAGCAATGCGTCAAATTGACTATGCACTACTGCCTTGATGGCACCGCTTTCGATGAGCGGCCAAACATGCTTCAGACACGCCTGCGCAATCGCTTGCTTGAAGGCGACTGGGCGCGCACGCAAGGTAGACCCGGTGATCGTCAGGCGCCGACGCAACACCATGCCGGCATTGAATTCACTCTTGACGCCACCTTGCACGGCAATGATCACCAGGCGGCCGTCTTCTGCCAGACATTCGATTTCGCGTGCCACATAATCGCCCGCCACCATGTCCAGCACCACATCGACACCCCGGCCATCGGTCAATCGCTTGACCTCCTGAACGAAATCCTGGGTGCGGTAATTGATCGCGTGTGCCGCGCCCAGCGCAACACAGGCCGCAGCCTTTTCGTCGCTGCCCACGGTGACGATGACACGGCATCCCATGGCATGCGCCATCTGGATGGCCGCCACACCGATACCGCTCGACCCCCCCTGCACCAGCAAGGTCTCGCCTTTTTGCAGACGCCCGCGATCAAACACATTGCTCCACACCGTGAAGAATGTTTCCGGCAAGCTTGCAGCCTGCGCATCGGTCAGACCCTTGGGTATTGGCAAACATTGCCCGATTGGCGCCACGCAGTATTCGGCGTAGCCACCACCGGCAACCAAGGCACAGACGCGATCGCCCAGTTTGAATCCTGCATCGGCCAATTCGCTGGCGTCACCTTGATCGATCACACCCGCGACCTCGAGACCGGGGATATCCGATGCCCCTGCGGGTACCGGATAGTTGCCCGTACGCTGCAACACATCCGGTCGGTTGATACCGCTTGCGGACACGCGAATGCGCAACTCACCCGCGCCCGACTCGGGCAACGGCCGCGGGCCTGGACGCAATACCTGCGGCAGGCCAAAGGATGTGATCTCGATGACGTTCATCATGAAGTTGTTCCTGTAGCAGCCAGGGGCAACAAGCCCCCGGTCACTGCAGCCGGCGCGCTCGCCGGCTCGGGCAATCAGCCCTGGTCGGCGCCCTGGGACGACGGCTGCTGTGGCTGCGGCTGGCGATCGAGCAAGGCCTTCATCGACAACTTGACACGACCCTTTTCGTCGGTCTCGAGCACCTTGACCTTGACGATCTGGCCTTCGCTCAGATAGTCGGTCACTTTTTCGACACGCTCATGGGCAATCTGGCTGATGTGCAGCAGGCCATCCTTGCCTGGCAGCAGGTTGATCAGTGCGCCGAAGTCGAGAATCTTGGTGACCGGGCCTTCGTAGACCTTGCCGATTTCCACTTCTGCCGTGATCTGGCCGATGCGCAGCTTGGCTTCTTCCGCCTTGGCCGGGTCGCTCGACGCGATCGTGATCGTGCCGTCTTCCTCGATGTTGATCTGGCAACCGGTTTCCTCGGTCAGTGCACGGATCACCGCGCCACCCTTGCCGATCACGTCGCGGATCTTGTCCGGATTGATCTTCATCGTGAACAGGCGCGGCGCGAAGTTCGACACCTCGGTCTTGGCCTCGGACATCGCTTCCTGCATCTTGCCCAGGATGTGCATGCGGGCTTCCTTGGCCTGGGCCAACGCAACCTGCATGATTTCCTTGGTGATGCCCTGGATCTTGATGTCCATCTGCAACGCCGAAATGCCGTTGGTGGTACCGGCCACCTTGAAGTCCATGTCGCCCAGGTGATCTTCGTCACCCAGGATGTCGGTCAACACCGCGAACTTGTTGCCGTCCTTGATCAGGCCCATGGCGATACCGGCCACGTGTGCCTTCATCGGCACGCCAGCGTCCATCAGCGCCAGGCAGCCGCCACAGACGGAGGCCATCGACGAGGAACCGTTGGACTCGGTCACCTCGGACACGACACGCATGGTGTACGGGAAATCTTCCTTGCTCGGCAAGACGGCAATCAGTGCGCGCTTGGCCAGGCGGCCGTGACCGATTTCGCGACGCTTGGGCGTACCGAAACGGCCGGCTTCGCCGGTGGCGAACGGAGGCATGTTGTAGTGCAGCATGAAGCGGTCCTGGAAATCGCCAGCCAGCGCATCGATACGCTGCGCATCACGCTCGGTGCCCAACGTGGCCACGACCAAGGCCTGGGTTTCACCACGGGTGAACAAGGCCGAACCATGGGTACGCGGCAACACGCTGTTGCGGATCTCGATCGCACGCACGGTGCGGGTGTCGCGGCCGTCGATACGGGGCTCGCCGGCCAGAATCTGGCCACGCACGATACGCGCTTCGATGTCGAACAGCAGGCTCTCGATCTTGACGCTATCGAACGCGACGCCGTCGGCCTTGAGGCCGTCCATCACGGATGCGTAAGCAGCACGGCAGGCGTGGGTACGTTCCTGCTTATTGCGGATCTGGTAGGCGGCGCTCAGCTTCTCGGCACCATGGGCTTCGACCTTGGCGATCAGCGCCTCGTCGCGCTCCGGGGCTTTCCAGTCCCACACCGGCTTACCGGCATCACGCACCAGTTCGTTGATCGCGGCGATTGCGATATTGCCCTGCTCATGGCCGAACACCACGGCACCAAGCATGATCTCTTCCGACAGCTGCTGGGCTTCGGACTCGACCATCAACACGGCCGATTCGGTACCGGCAACCACCAGGTCCAGCTGGCTGTCCTTGAGCTGGGTCTGGCCCGGGTTGAGCACGTACTCGCCATTGATGTAACCGACGCGTGCGGCACCAATCGGGCCGTTGAACGGAATACCGCTGATCGACAGCGCTGCGCTGGTGGCGATCAGCGCAGCGATGTCCGCCTGCACTTCCGTGTTCAGGCTCAGCACATGCACGATGACCTGCACTTCGTTGTAGAAGCCTTCGGGGAACAGCGGGCGGATCGGACGGTCGATCAGGCGGCAGGTCAGCGTCTCGAGTTCGCTCGGGCGGCCTTCACGCTTGAAGAAGCTGCCGGGGATCCTGCCGGCGGCATACGATTTTTCGGTGTAGTCGACGGTCAGCGGAAAGAAGTCTTGGCCGGCTTTGGCGTCCTTCTTGGCCACCACGGTGGCCAGCACCACGGTGTCGTCAATGTTGACCAGCACAGCACCGCTGGCTTGACGGGCGATCTCGCCGGTTTCCATGGTGACGGAATGTGCGCCCCATTGGAAGGACTTGCTGACTTTTTTGAACATGCTCATATGTCTTATCTCCTGCTTCGTTGCGGAAGGTGTGGGCCACCTTGCCAATGCCTGGAGTCAACCTCGCAGAACACGATGCCATTCCAATGGAACTGCGCGTGCACACGCAAACTCCCCTGGAATGACACAGCTTCGCTCTGCAGCCGCCTGAGCCTGACCGTGACACGCCTGTGCGTCATGACCATCACTCAAACTGCGTCTTCCCCAATAAAAAAAACCCAACAACAAAGCGCCTGAGGCACAGGTGCAACTCAGGCGCTTGTCATCGAACCGCGAGTTACTTGCGCAAGCCGAGCTTGGCGATCAACGCGGTGTAACGCTCCGCGTCCTTGGACTTCAGGTAGTCCAGCAGCTTGCGCCGACGACTCACCATGCGCAACAGACCGCGCCGACCATGGTGGTCCTTGGCGTGGGTCTTGAAGTGGGGGGTGAGTTCGTTGATGCGGGCGGTCAGCAGTGCGACCTGAACTTCCGGGCTACCCGTGTCGCCAAGCTTGCGGGCGTTTTCCTGGACGACGGTGGCCTTGATACTCGTTGCAATCATTTCATTTCCTGTGAAAGGGGCGGCGCATTCGGCCTTTGCCCCCGGGTTGAACTTGCGCCAGGTGCTGGAACTGCTCCTGACGTGTGCTGTTGCGCGCTGGCAAAGCCCCGGGATTATAACCAGAGCGCCGCGATCGGCCCAACCCTAGGCTTCAAGCCACTTGCGCAGCCGACCGACGCCCTGTACCAGCCGATGGGGGTCACGCGACGCAAAGCACCAGCGCAACCAGCTGCCGTTCGGATCGCCATCGTTGGCGCCGAAGGCCACGCCCGGGGCCAACCCCAGGCCGGCCTCCAATACCAGGCGCTTGGCCGTGACCAACGAATCGGCGGCACCGGCAAGCCGGAAAAACGCATACATGCCACCGGGCGCGGCGGCCAATTCGACACCGGGTACGGCCTGCAGCAGCGGCGTCAAGGTGTCGCGGCAATGCTTCAGGTGGGCCACGATACCTGGCGTGACCTCCTGCGTGCGCGCCAGCGCCACGATCGCGGCGCGCTGCACAAACACCGGCGCACACGAAGTATTGAATTCGATCAACTTGCCGATCTGTGGCGTCAACGCCGCAGGCAGCACCAGCCAGCCCAGTCGCCAGCCGGTCATCAGGAAACTCTTGGAAAAGCTGTTCACCACGATCAATCGGTCCTGCGGCGAACAGACGTCCAGAAAACTGGGCGCGCAGGCGTTGTCGCTGGGTTCGTAATACAGCCGCTCGTACACCTCGTCGGCCAGGATCCAGGTGCCGGTCTGGCGGCAATGCGCTGCGATCCGGACCTGCTCGTCGCGGCTCAGCGTCCAGCCGGTCGGATTGTTCGGCGAATTGACGATCAGCAAGCGCGTCGACGACGTCACAGCCTCGAGCAAGGCATCCATGTCGAGCACCCAGGCACCATTCACCGGTTTGAGCGAGACGCAGCGCACCCGCGCACCCATGATCTCGGGCTGCGCCACCAGGTTGGGCCAGACCGGCGTCACCGCCACCACCTCGTCACCGGCGTCCACCAGGGACTGCACGGCCAGCATCAGCGCATGGACCCCGCCCGAAGTCACGGCCAGCCGGTCCGGCGTGACCACCGGGTGGCGCGCGCTCATGTACGTGGCGATGGCCTCGCGCAATTCCGGCAGCCCGAGGTTGTGCGAATAGAAGGTCTCGCCACGCTCAAGCGACTCGATCGCCGCCCGGCGGATGAAATCGGGTGTGACCTCGTCGCTTTCACCGAACCAGAACGGCAGCACATCGCTGCGCCCGAGTCCGGCATTGGCCACTTCCCGGATACGGGATTCCTGCAGGTTCTGAACGATGCGGCGCATGGAAGGACTTTCGGCGGGTGGGGCTGGCAAAGGCTTGGCTGTCGTTACGGGCGCTGCATCTTGCAGCTGGTCGGCTGTTCTGCGGCAGCGGCGCTAATGGTTTTCACGACACGAAAACCGTAGCCGGAACCTTCCACATCGAACTTCACGCCCGGTGTGCCGGCCTTGTCCATCACACCCAGCACCAATGTTTGCTGGAACTGGTGATCGGACGCGCGCATCTGACCGCCCTGCCCCTGCAGACTCACCGTCGATGTTTCGAGTTCGCGTGCGATCGCCGCCACATCCAGACTGTCACCCGCCATCAGCTTGCCCGCGCTGGCGGCCTTCTCCATGGACTGGGCCAGCGCCTCGATCATCAGCTGCATGCGCATGTGCACATAGTCCTCGGTCGGGTTCGGGTAGCGGGTGCGGAACGCCCGATAAAACGCTTCGCTGGCCGCGGTCGGCACATTGGGCATCCAGTCGGCGACGGCAAACACCTTGCCAATGCCGGCATCGCCCATGGCCGCTGGCGCGCCGAGCGCATTGCCGTAAAACGTGTAAAAACTGCCGTCGAAGCCGGCGTCCTTGGCGGCCTTGACCAGCAAGGTCAGGTCGTTGCCCCAGTTGCCGGTGACCACGGCCTGCGCGCCGCTGGCCTTGATCTTGGCCGCGTAGGGCAGGAAATCCTTCACCCGTCCGATCGGATGCAGTTCGTCACCAACGATCTGCACATCCGGGCGTTGCAGCGCCATTTGCCGGCGCGTTTCGCGCAACACTGCCTGGCCAAAGCTGTAGTCCTGCCCGATCAGGTAGACACGCTTGAGCCCGGTGTCGGCCCGGATCAGTTCCATCAACGCGGCCACACGCATGTCGGCGTGGGCGTCAAACCGGAAGTGCCAGAAGCTGCACTTGTCGTTGGTCAGCACCGGGTCGACTGCGGAGTAGTTGAGAAACAGCACGCGCCGTGCCGGGTCGCGCGCATTGTGCTTGTTGATGGCATCGATCAGCACCGCCGCATTGGCCGACGAGTTGCCCTGCACCACGATCTGCACGCCATCATCGATGGCCGCGCGCAGCGCAGACAGCACCTCTTCGTTCTGGCCCTTGCTGTCGTAGCGTTGCAGCACCAGCGGGCGGTTGCCGCCGGAAGCGGCCGGCAGCTTGACGCCACCGCGGCTATTGACCCGCTCAAGCGCCCACACCAGGTTGCGATGAACCGCCTCGCCGGTGTTGGCAAAAGCGCCGCTCAGGCCTTCGATCATCGCGATCTTCACTGGGGGCGCCGGCACGGTCGCTTGCGCCATGGCCAGCGCGGGCAGACATGCGAGCAGGAAGCCCAATTTCAAGAGCCAGGCACGAAGAATAAACATGGGGAACTCCTACTTGATTTCGACGCGGGCAGACCAAGCTTGATTGCATGTGGCACTCGGCGTCGAGAGCCGCGCAGTTTACTAGGAGCGATCACATGTTCTTTTCCGCCACCGTCCCCAGCCTGTCCCGTCGTCACGCGTTTCTGACTGCAGGCCGCCCGTTCGAACGCGCACTCGATGAGGTCGCACAGCGCCGTCTGCAACCGGTCACATCGATCGAACAGGACGACGAGTCCTACACGCTGCGCTTCGATGTGCCCGGCATCAGCCGCGAGCAGCTCAGTATCGGCATCGAAGGCCAGGTCGTGCGCATTGCGTCGCTGGACGATGCGCCGCGCGCCTACAAGGCCGCCTTTGAGCTGCCCACCGACATTGAGGTCGCCACCAGCACAGCCAAGCTGGAAAACGGCGTGCTGACCGTGCATCTTGTCAAGCAGGTTCCGGTGAGCAAGGTCAGCCAGCTGGCGATCAACTGAGCATCGGCGCTAAAAGCCGATCCGCCCGACCCTGCCCTCGGCAGGCGGGCGTCACAACTGATCGAGCGGCCAGCGTGGCTTGACGTCGAAGGCGTAGCTGTCGTTGGCCTGCTGGCAGCCCGACTGCAGGCGCATCGCGCCGGCCAGCGCGATCATGGCGCCGTTGTCGGTACACAGATCGAGTTCGGGGTAGTACACCCGGATCCCGCGCCGGGCACAGGCTGCATCGAGTTGCAGGCGTAGCGTACGGTTCGCGCCGACGCCGCCGGCCACAACCAGCCGGCGCATGCCGCTTTGCTGCATCGCGGCCAGCGACTTCTTCACCAGCACCTCGACGATAGCCGCCTCGGCCGAAGCGGCCAGGTCTGCCTGCATTTGTGCCGGCAACTGCACGAATCCGTCGGCCAGCGCACCGTCATGGTCGGGCAGAGCGGCCGCAACCAATTTTTTCGCCTGCACCATGACCGCGGTCTTCAAACCGGCAAACGAAAAATCCAGATTGCCACTGCGCAGCAGTGGCCGCGGTAGCGCAAACGCCGCCGGGTCGCCTTGCTGCGCCAGGCGCGACAGCGCCGGCCCGCCCGGATAAGGCAAGCCCATGAGCTTGGCCGACTTGTCGAAGGCTTCGCCCGCGGCGTCGTCAATGGTTTCCCCCAGGATCATGTAGCGGCCCACGCCATCGACCTGCATCAACTGCGTATGGCCTCCGGAGACAAGCAGGGCGACGAACGGAAATTCGGGCGGATCGGCACTGAGGAAGGGCGACAACAGATGGCCTTCGAGGTGGTGTACCCCCAGCACCGGCCGCTCGAGCGCAGCGCCCAGCGCGCAGGCCACGCCAGCGCCCACCAGCAAGGCGCCGGCAAGGCCCGGGCCACGGGTATAGGCAATGACGTCCACCTGATCCAGCGTGCGATCGGCCGCATGCAGCACCTGTCGTACCAGCGGCACCACGCGCCGGATATGGTCGCGGCTGGCAAGCTCCGGCACCACACCTCCATAGGCCTGGTGCATGTCGATCTGGCTGTGCAAGGCATGCGCCAGCAGCACCGGCACCGCCGCACCTTGCGACCGCACCAGTGCCACGCCGGTTTCGTCGCAAGAGGACTCGATTCCCAGAACCAGAAGATCGTCAGCAGCAGTTTTCATCAGCCACGCAGTTTAGGGCTTCGGGTTTGCCGGTGCCGTGGCGGCATGACGGCATAAGCTCATAACCGTTTGTCATCATTGATCCGGGACAATCCGGCCATGGCCATCGCAAAATACATCAAGGTGATCGGACGCGGCAAGGACGGCGCCCGGGCCTTGTCGCGTGAGCAGGCCGCCGACTTGTTCGGTCAAGTGCTCGATGGTGCTGTCACCGACCTGGAGATCGGCGCGTTCTGCCTGGCGATGCGCATCAAGGGAGAGACCGCCGAGGAGATGGCCGGCTTTCTGGACGCGACCGATAGCCGCCTGCACAAGATCCCGGCCGGCCCGCGGCCCCTGGTGGTGATTCCGAGCTACAACGGCGCACGCAAGTTGCCGGTGCTCACGCCGCTGCTGGCGCTACTGCTGGCGCGCGAAGGGCTGGCGGTGCTGGTGCACGGAGCGGCCAGCGAGTCGAGCCGGGTTTTCACCTCGGGCGTGCTCGAAGCGCTGGGCATACCGGCGGCGCAGCGTGTCGAGCCCGTGCACGGTGGCCAGGTGATGTTCACCCCCACCGCCCTGCTGTGCCCCGGCTTGCAAAAGCTGCTGGAGGTGCGCCGGGTCGTGGGTCTGCGCAATCCGGCGCACAGCCTGGTCAAGCTGATGAATCCAGGCGCGGGCACCAGCCTGATCGTCAGCAGCTACACCCACCCGGAGTACGCGCTGTCGATGGCCGCCACCTTTGCGTTGACCGGCGCCAATGCCATGCTGCTGCGCGGCACCGAAGGCGAGGCAGTGGCCGACCCGCGGCGCACACCACGCATTGAGCTGTTCCTGCAGGGTCAGCGCCAGACGCTGCAGGAAGCGAAGAGCGGTTCGCTGGAGGCCTTGCCCACGCTGCCGCAGGACATCGATCCGGCCAGCACGGCCGCCTATATCCGCGCGGTACTGGCGGGTGCCAGCCCCGTGCCGACCCCGATTGCGACGCAGGTGGCGCATATCGTGCTTGCCGAGAAACAACTGCAGCAGGAGATGAGACCATGAATCCAGGAACCGTGACCTTGGTCGGAGCCGGCCCCGGCGATCCGGACTTGTTGACGCTCAAGGCCGCGCGCGCGATTGCACAGGCAAGTCTGCTGCTGGTGGACGATCTGGTCAGCGATGCCATCGTGGCCATGGCCAAGCCTGCGGCGCGCGTGATCCACGTCGGCAAGCGCGGCGGCTGCCAGTCCACGCCCCAGGCCTTCATCGAAAAACTGATGTTGTCGGCCGCGCGCGACGGCGAGACCGTAGTCCGTCTCAAAGGGGGTGACCCATTCATCTTCGGCCGCGGTGGCGAAGAGGTGGAGCACCTGCGCGCCGCCGGCATCACGGTGGACGTGGTCAACGGCATCACCGCCGGCGTTGCGGCAGCGACATCCATCGGCGTGCCACTGACGCACCGCGACCACGCCCAGGGCGTGGTGTTCATCACCGGTCACGTACGGCGCGATGGCGTGGCGACCGACTGGCGCGCACTGGCCGCCACGGCGCGCGACGCCCGCCTGACGCTGGTGATCTACATGGGCGTGTCCGGCGCGCAGCGCCTGCAGGACGAGCTGCTGCACGGCCTTGCGGCCGACACTCCGGTGGCACTGATCCAGAACGCCAGCCTTGCGGCACAACGCCAGGTGGTGACCGAACTCGGCCAACTGGCGCAGACCATCGCGCGCGAACAGATCGGCAGTCCCGCGATCATCGTGGTCGGCGAGGTGGCGCGCGCGGCCATGCTGGCAGCCGATATCGCAGGGCCGGCAACCCATCATCTGCCGGTGGCCATCACGGCCCTGGCCTGAGCACCCGACGCACACAGCCGGTCAGGGTTCCGGTGCATGTCACGCCGGTAACCGGGTATCCGCGTCGAATGTTGCAGCCGGTCTAAACTGGCAGCCATGCATACGTTCGATGTGGTTGTGATTGGTGCCGGTGCGGCCGGCCTGTTTTGCGCGGGGGTGGCCGGCCAATCGGGCCTCAAAGTTCTGCTGGTCGACCATACCGACAAGATCGCCGAGAAGATCCGCATCTCGGGCGGCGGGCGCTGCAACTTCACCAACCTTTACACCAGCCCATCCAATTTTCTGGGCGAGAACCCTAAGTTCTGCCGTTCTGCGCTGGCCGGTTATCCGCCCGGTGATTTCATCGACCTGCTGCGGCGGCACGAAATCGGTTACCACGAAAAACACAAGGGCCAGATGTTTTGCGACCGTTCCGCGCAGGACCTGATCACCATGCTGCTAACCGAATGCGCCGTCGGCGGCGTGGTGCATTGGCAGAACTGCCCGATCCATACCATCGCAACCGAAGGCACTGAGCAGCACTACCTTCTGGGCAGTGCCCAGGGTGCGATCCGCAGCCGTGCGGTGGTGATCGCCACCGGCGGGCTGTCGATTCCCAAGATTGGCGCCACCGATTATGGCTACCGGATCGCGCGCCAGTTCGGACTGCCGGTGATCGAGCCGCGCCCGGCGCTGGTGCCGCTGACCTTCGACCCTACCCAATGGACGCCATATGCCGAGTTGTCCGGCCTCTCGCTTCCGGTGGCGATTGAAACAGGCAGCAAACGCGAACGCAGCCGTTTCCTGGAAGACCTGCTGTTCACCCACCGGGGTTTGAGCGGCCCGGCGGTATTGCAGATCTCCAGCTATTGGCGCTCCAACACGCCGATCCGGATCGACCTGGCGCCCGACATCGACCTGCTCAAGACCCTGTTGCGGGCCAAGGGGCTGTCGCGCAAGCTGCTGGGCAACGAGTTGGCGGCCGTCGTGCCCACGCGCCTGGCCGACACCTGGATCCGGCAGGACCAGCAGTTGGGTCACGACTGGCACCGGCCCATTGACCAGACAGGCGACAAGGCCATCGGCGCGCTCGCCGACCGACTGGCGTGCTGGGAGCTGGTGCCGAGCGGCACCGAAGGTTATGCCAAGGCCGAGGTCACGGCCGGTGGCGTCGACACGCGCAATCTGTCGGGCCAGACCATGGAGTCGAGCCAAAGTGGCCTGTATTTCATTGGCGAGGTGGTGGACGTCACTGGCTGGCTGGGCGGCTACAACTTCCAGTGGGCCTGGGCCAGCGCATATGCCTGCGCGCAGGCGCTGTCATCACGGCTATTGAACCAGGAAACAAAAGCACTATAATTTGCGGCTTTGCTGGAAACTGCCCGAGCCGCGATTGCCGCCGCAGGGGTCTCCATTGAGCGAGTTGACAGCAAACCTCAGCCGGGAGGCTCGATCTCTTCCCGACACATTATTGGAACCCAAACGCTAATGACCACCATCCGTGTAAAAGAAAACGAGCCATTCGACGTGGCCCTGCGCCGTTTCAAGCGGACCATTGAAAAGCTGGGCCTGCTGACCGATCTGCGCGCCCGCGAGTTCTACGAAAAGCCGACCGCCGAGCGCAAGCGCAAGAAAGCTGCCGCGGTCAAGCGCAACTACAAACGCATCCGCTCGATGCAGTTGCCCAAGAAGATGTATTGATGGTGTGGCGGGTTCCACCCGCCGCTCCGTGCAAATTGCATGACCCGCGCCCGGTATCCGAGCGCGGGTTTTTGCGTTATTGGCGTTATTGATTCCCCAGGAGCTATACATGGCACTCAAAGACCAGATCACCGAGGACATGAAAACCGCCATGCGCGCCAAGGACGCGGCGCGCCTGTTGACCATCCGACTGCTGCTGGCCGCGTGCAAGCAGAAGGAAGTCGATGAGCGCGTGACGCTCGATGATTCGGCTGTCGTGTCCATCATCGACAAGCTGGTCAAGCAGCGCAAGGACTCGATCACCGCCTTCACCGGCGCCGGCCGGCAGGACCTGGCCGACATCGAATCGGCCGAACTGGTGGTGTTGACGGCTTATCTGCCCGAGCGCATGGACGCCTCGCAAGTGCGCAGCGCCATCGACACCATCGTGGCTGAACTGAGCACCGAACTGGGTCGCAAGCCGGCAGCCGGCGACATGGGCCGCGTCATGGGACTGGCCAAGACCCGGCTGGCAGGCAAGGCCGACATGGGCCAGGTCTCGGCCGCCGTCAAGGCGGCACTGACCGGCTGAGACCGTCCACGCTCCGCGGCACTTGCACAAGTGAAAATGGCCCGCGATGCGGGCCATTTTTTTGCGCCGCTCAGGGCCGCATCAATTGCCAGCGATCTTCATCTTGCCAAGCAGGATGGAGCCAACCGTCTTGGCGCCGTAGTTGTAGGTATCCGCGCCCACCGCCTCGATGGACTTGAGCATGTTCTTCATGTTGCCGGCGATCGTGATCTCGTGCACCGGGTAGGCAATGCGCCCGTTCTCAACCCAGAAGCCGCTGGCTCCACGCGAATAATCGCCGGTCACGTAGTTCACGCCCTGGCCCATCAGCTCGGTCACGAACAGGCCACGGCCCATCTTGCGCAGCATCGCGTCCAGGTCGTCGCCCGGGTCGGTCAGGCGCGAGCTCAGCACCAGGTTGTGGGAGCCCCCTGCGTTGCCCGTGGTGTGCATGCCCAGCTTGCGCGCCGTATAGCTGCTCAGGAAATATCCCTTGACCCGCCCGGCCTCGACCACCGTACGCGGCGACACACGCACGCCCTCCTCGTCAAACGGCGAACTGCCCTTGCCACGCTTGATGAACGGATCTTCCTGGATGTCGACGTGCTTCGGAAACACCTGCTTGCCCAGGGAATCGAGCAGGAAGGAGCTCTTGCGGTACAGGGCACCGCCACTGACGGCCTGCACAAACGCACCCAGCAGACCTGCGGCCAGCGGCGACTCGAACAGCACCGGACACTGGCGCGTGGATATCTTGCGCGCACCCAGCCGGCTCAAGGCCCGCTCGGCTGCGTAGCGGCCGACCTGCTGGCCACTGGCCAGTTCGTTCGCGTCGCGCATAGAGCTGTACCACGCATCGCGCTGCATGTCCTCACCGATGGAGGCAATCGGCGAGACCGAGATCGAGTGGCGCGAACTCGAATATCCGCCGCGAAAGCCATGGGTATGGGCGCTGAAAAAGTGAGACTGCTGCGCCGACACCGCCGCGCCTTCGCTGTTGGTGATGCGCTTGTCGGTTTTCAAGGCGGCCTGCTCGCAGCGCATGGCCAGCTCGGCGGCCTGTTCGCTGGTCACCGACCAGGGGAAAAACAGCTCCAGCTCATCGGCCAGGTCCGACGGCGGCGCGATGTCGGCTGCATCGGGCAGACCGGCCATCGGGTCTTCGGCCGTGAAGCGGGCGATGTCGAACGCAGCCTGTACCGTCTGCGCGATCGCCGCCTCGGAGAAGTCCGAGGTATTGGCATTGCCACGCCGCTTGCCGACGTAAACAGACACCGACAAGGACTTGTCCCGGTTGCGTTCGACGTTCTCCAGCTCGCCCTTGCGCACCGACACGCTCAGGCCGCATGCTTCGGACGCCTCCGCTGCTGCGTCGGTGGCGCCGATCTTGCCTGCATGGTGCAAGGCGCTGTCCACGAGTTGCTCGAAAAAGGGGCGGCTGTAGCTGAAGCCGCTGTCGGCCCGGGTCGTCTTGTGTTGTGTCATCTTGGTTCGTTCACGTGGAAGACTATGATACTTGGCTGACCAACTCCCGGCCTCCTGTGGCCTGAATGCCCGTTTTCATCCATGCAACGCAAAGCCAAAAAAGGGTACTTCGTCTCCGGCAAGTTCGTTACCGAAGGCAGCGAACTCGACCTCGAACTCAAACGCGAGCTCAAGGGGTCGGACACGCCCAGCCGTACCGATCGCAAGCGTGAAAGCGACGAGTTGCAAAAACTCGGCGAAGACCTGTTGACGCTGCGCGCCGAACTGATGGCCCGCCTGCCCCTGTCCGACAAACTGGTGGACGCCATCGCCGACGCCAAAAACATCACCAACTTCGAGGGCAAGCGGCGCCAGTTGCAGTTCGTCGGCAAGCTGATGCGCAAGCTCGACGCCGACACGCTCGAGCAGGTGCGCGCGGCGCTGACAGAGCAGCACAGCGGCTCGGCCAGCGAGACCCTGGCCTTGCACCAGGTCGAGCAGTGGCGTGAGCGGCTGATTGCGGAGGACGACGCCTTTGCGGACTGGGTGACCCGGTATCCGGAGTCAGACAGCCAGCAATTGCGGGCGCTGATACGCCAGGTACGCAAGGATGCCCAGCCGACCGTGGCGGGTGAAACCCCGCGCCATGGCAAGACCTACCGTGAGTTGTTCCAACTGGTGCGCAGCCGGCTGAACGAAGCTCCCGACGACAAGGAAGACGACGATGGCACCCGCAGCCGAACCGACATTTGATTCCATCCGCATCGGCATCGTCTCTGTCAGCGACCGCGCCTCCAGCGGCGTCTACGAAGACAAGGGACTGCCGGCGCTCAAGGAGTGGCTGGGCCGCGCATTGCGCAACCCGCTGCAGTTCGACGCCCGGTTGATCCCCGACGAACAGACACAGATCAGTGCCACGCTGATCGACCTGGTGAACGCTGGTTGCCACCTGGTGTTGACCACCGGCGGCACCGGGCCGGCGCTGCGCGACGTGACGCCCGAGGCAACGTTGGCCGTGGCCGACAAGGAAATGCCCGGCTTCGGCGAGCAGATGCGCCAGATCAGCCTGCGTTTTGTGCCCACCGCCATCCTGTCGCGCCAGTGCGCAGTGATCCGCGGCAACAGCCTGATCATCAACCTGCCGGGGCAACCCAAGGCGATCGCGGAGACGCTCGAGGGTCTGCGATCGGACACCGGGGAGTCGCTGGTAGCCGGCATCTTCGCGGCCGTGCCATATTGCATCGACCTGATCGGCGGGCCTTACATGGAAACCGATGCGGCGGTCTGCAAGGCCTTCCGGCCCAAGTCCGCGCAGCGGCAAACACCGCCGGCCAGCTGACGCTGCGGGCTACTTGCCCACGAGCTGGTTGAGCTGGTCGGCCTTGAAATCGCCATCGCGGCAGGCGTCAGAGGGCACACAGCCGCCCTGACTGCCACCTTCGGACAAGGTCCCGATGGCCCGCCACAACATCGCGATCTGGTGCTCCTGCGAACTTGCGTTGTCGATCAGGCCGCGCATGGCCAGACTCAGCGGATCGTCGTTCTGCGTAACGCCATAAGCCGAAAAACCCATCTTGGACGCGGCCGCTTCGCGCTTGGCCTCGCCTTCGGCCTGGATGATGCGAGCCGGATTGCCCACCGCTGTGGCCCCTGCGGGGACCGGCTTGGTCACCACCGCATTGGAGCCGATCTTGGCGCCATCGCCCACGGTGAAGCCCCCCAGCACCTGGGCGCCGGCACCGATGATGACGTCCGCGCCTATCGTCGGATGGCGCTTGGTGCCCTTGTACAGCGAGGTGCCACCCAAGGTGACACCGTGGTAGATGGTGCAGCCGTCACCGATCTCGGCAGTCTCTCCGACCACCACGCCCATCGCATGGTCAAAAAACACGCGCTCGCCAATTTTGGCGCCCGGATGAATCTCGACACCGGTGAGAAACCGCCCGATATGGGAAATGAAGCGGCCCAGCCAGGTGAAACCATGGTTCCACAACCAGTGCGCCGGCCGGTGCAGGATCAGGGCATGCAAACCCGGATAACAGGTCAGAACCTCCCAGGTGCTGCGCGCGGCAGGGTCACGGTCGAGGATGCACTGGATGTCGGAGCGGATACGGGCAAACATGGGCGCTAGTCTAGCCTTTGGAGGCTGCGGCTGTCTCGAGCATGGCCTTGGCGACACCTCTGAGAACGTGGATTTCCTCGTCGGTGATGCCGGCGCGATTGAACAACTGGTTCAGCCGCGGCATCAGCTTGCCCGGTGTGGCCGGGTCCAGGTAGCCCACCGCGGCCAGGGCCTGTTCCCAGTGCGCCAGCAATCCGGCCACCTGTTTCGCGTCGGCCGCGCGCGGCGGCACCACACCGGCCGACGGCTCCACCGCAAAGCCGCCCAGCGCCATGCGCCATTCGTAGGCCAGCACCTGCAGCGCCGCGGCGAGGTTGAGCGAACCGAAGCCGGGGTTGGTCGGTATCGACAAGGCCACATGGCAGCGGTAGACGTCCTCGTTGCGCATGCCGAAGCGCTCGGAGCCGAACAACATCGCCACGCCACCGGGCAACGCGACAGGCCCGGGCGGCGCTTCCGCCGAGACCGGATTGAGCGATTCACCGGCGACCAGGCGTGCGAAGCATTCGCGCGGGGCCATGGTTGGCGGGCCGAAGTCGCGTGGTGTCATGGCGGTCGCGCACAAATGCGTCATGCCACCCAGCGCCTCGTCCAGCGTGTCGACGATGCGGGCCTTGTCCAGCACATCGAGCGCACCGCTGGCGCGCTGGATGGTCTCCTCGCGGCGCAACACATTGGCCCAGCGCGGCGCGACCAGCACCAGGTCGTCGAAACCCATGACTTTCATGGCACGGGCGGCGGCCCCGACATTGCCCGCATGGCTGGCTTGGATCAGTACGAAACGTGTCTGCATGGCGCCAATTGTCTCCGCGCCGCAGTCGCGCAATCCGGTTGCCCCGGACGACCGCATTTTTCATGGGAAAATACCGGGTCCTGCGGATGCCATCGTGCGTCCGGCCAATGCTCCTGATTGCAGTGCGGCGCGCAGCCTGAAGCTTGCGCCCAAACCGAAACGAACAAACTATGCCGTCCCCGAACCTCCACCCGATGGTCAATGTGGCCATCAAGGCCGCCCGTGCCGCTGGCGCCATCATCAACCGAGCCGCGCTCGACGTCGAGGCGGTACGCATCTCGCAAAAGCAGGTCAATGACTTTGTCACCGAAGTTGATCACGCCAGCGAGAAAGCCATCATCGAAACCCTGCTGACGGCGTTCCCGGACCACGGCATCCTGGCCGAGGAGTCTGGCAACGAACATGGAGCGCAGAATTCGGAATTTGTCTGGATCATCGATCCGCTGGACGGCACGACCAACTTCATCCATGGCTTTCCGGTGTATTGCGTCAGCATTGCACTGTCGGTCAGAGGCAAGATCGAACATGCGGTGATCTACGACCCGACGCGCAACGACCTGTTCAGCGCCACCAAGGGTCGCGGCGCCTATCTCAACGACAGGCGTCTGCGCGTGTCCAAACGCATCCGCTTGCAGGAAAGCCTGATTTCCACCGGATTTCCGTTCCGCGCCGGTGACAACTTTCCCAGCTATCTGGCCATGATGGGCGACGTGATGCAACGCGCCGCCGGCCTGCGTCGGCCTGGCGCCGCCGCGCTGGACCTGGCCTATGTCGCAGCCGGTTACACCGATGGATTCTTCGAAACCGGCCTGCAACCCTGGGATGTGGCCGCCGGTTCGCTGCTGGTCACCGAGGCCGGTGGCTTGATCGGCAACTTCAGCGGCGAGGCCGACTTCCTCGAACAAAAGGAATGCCTGGCCGGCAACCCGAAAATCTACGCCCAGCTGGTATCGATCGTCAGCAAATACAGCAAATTCGCCAGTGCCGGTGAAAAAGCCGAGGTCCGCACGCGGCTGCGCAAGAACCTGTCCGGCGCGGGCGCTGCCGCAGCGTCAACCGACAAGGCCGCGCCTCAGGCTGAAACCTCCGCGGTCGACGCACCGCCCACCAGCAATACCGACGCACCGTTCTGACGGAGCGTCGCTGCCGCGAACTGCCCAACAGCTGACACAGCCCGGCATGAACGCGACGATCACCGAACCCAGCCGGCAGACACCGGTGTTCGGCACATTCGACGTGGTGGTACTCGGAGGCGGCCCGGCCGGCATCACGGCAGCGACAGCCGCCGCCCGTGGCGGACGCAGCACCTTGCTGATCGAGTCCTACGGCTTTCTCGGTGGCATGGGCACGGTGGCCGGCGTCACGAATTTTTGCGGTCTGCATGCGAATGTGTTCGGCAACATCGAACAGGTGGTGCACGGCGTGGCCGACGACCTGCTGGCACGCATGCGGGCCCTGGGTGGACTGAACGAGCCGCATCGGGTCTTCGGCGACCGAATCGCGGCGCAGGCCTATGACAACGCGGCGTTCAAGGTGGCCGCAGACCAGCTGGTGCTGGACAGCGGCGCGCAGTTGCTGTTCCATGCGCTGGCCGTGGGCGTGGTCATGCGCGACGAACGCAGCATTGATGCCCTGCTGATCGAAACCAAATCCGGCCGTCAGGCGGTGCGCGCACGCATCTTCATCGATTGCTCCGGTGATGGCGACCTGGCCTTTCACGCTGGCGCGGCCTTCGAAAAGGGCACGGATGGCTTGGGCATGATGTATCCCTCGACGATGTTCCGCGTCAACGGTGTCGACGCCGAGCGTGCGACCGAGGGCGTGCGCCAGATCGGCGTTTTGATGGAACAGGCGCAGGCGCAGGGACGGCGTTTCGCGCGCAAAGGCCCGATCATCAAGCCGCAAAAGAATCCGTCCGAATGGCGCGTCAATGTGACGCAGTTGTCCAATCCCGACGGCTCCCCGGTCGACGGCACGGTAGCGGTGCAACTGAGCGCCGCCGAAGTCCAGGGAAGGCAACAAATCGTTGAATTCTTCGACTTCCTGCGCAGCGCCGTGCCCGGGTTCGAAAAAGCCTATCTGCTGGAGATCGCCCCGCAGGTTGGCGTGCGCGAAACCCGCCGCGTGCTGGGCGACTACCAGCTGACCGCGCAGGACGTGCTGCAGTGCGTAGATTTCGACGACAGCATCGGCGTCAACGGCTGGATGATCGAGGAACACGTGGCCGGCAACGTCGCGCTGCAATGGCAGGACATCCCGAATTGCCGTGGCTACAACCAGCTGCCCTATCGCATGCTGCTACCGCGCGCCATCGACAACCTGCTGGTGGCCGGGCGCTGCGCGTCGATGACGCACATGGGGCAGTCGGCGGCGCGGGTGTCTGGCGCATGCTTCGTCATGGGGCAGGCGGCCGGTAGTGCCGCCGCAATGGCCTGCGACGCAGACTGCGCGCCGCGTGCACTCGACCCACAACAGCTGCGACGGCGCCTGCGGGCGGACGGCGCCTGGCTGGGCGACCGTTGCTGACAGCGTGACAGCGAAACCGTGCGGTCAGGTCACCGAACGGTGTCCTAAACTCGTGACATGACCGTATCTGACACAGCCTGCAAATTTGCAACGCGCCCGCGGCTGCAAACAGCCCATCCCCCTGTTGTTCAAGCATGACGCATCCAATCCCGACCCACATGGCCGCGGTGCTACTGACCGGCTACGGCGGCCTGGACAAGCTGCAATACCGTGAAGACGTGCCCGTGCCCCGCCCCGCTCCGGGCGAGGTGCTGATCCAGGTGCGCGCCGCCGGTATCAACAACACCGACATCAACACCCGCTCGGGTTGGTACAACCAGGCGGTGAAGACCGGCACCGAGGCCGAAGGTGCCCAGTCGGGTTTCGCCGTCGAACATGCCGACTCCGGCGACTGGGGCAGCGACATCCGGTTCCCGCGCATCCAGGGCGCCGACGTGGCCGGCACCATCGTGGCTGTCGGAACCGGTGTGGATGCGCAGCGCATCGGCGAACGGGTGATCTGCGACCCGTATTTCCACGCGCAAGAGGACACGACGAGCCTGGAGAGCACCGGCTTTCTCGGCGCGCACCGCGACGGCGGTTTCGCGCAGTTCACGGTGGTTCCGGCGGGCAATGCGATCACGGTGGCACATGATCTGCCGCTGACGGACGCGCAGCTCGCGACCGTTCCGTGCTCCGGCGGCACCGCCATGAACATGATGCTGATGGCCGGCCTGTGCGCCGGTGACCGGGTGCTGGTGACCGGCGCCTCCGGCGGTGTCGGCAGTTTTCTGGTGCAGATTGCGCGCGCCAGTGGCGCCACCGTGATCGCCATTTGCGGCGCCAGCAAGCGCGAGGCGGTACTGGCGCTGGGCGCCCACCATGTCGTCGACCGCGCCGCCAGCGACCCGGCCGGCGCCGTACGCGCATGCCTGGGTGACGCGCCGCTGACCCTGATCGCCGATGTGGTGGGCGGGGACGCGTTCACCCCGTACCTCGAGTTGCTCGCCACCGGTGGACGGTATGTCACGGCTGGCGCCATTGCCGGACCGATGGTGACACTGGACCTGCGCACCCTGTATCTCAAGAGCCTGTCGTTCTTCGGCTCCAGCGTCTACCGGCGCGACGCCTTGCCGGCTTTGCTGGCGCTGCTGCAGCGCGGCGCCGTGTTGCCGGCCGTAGCGGACGTCCGGCCACTGGCTGACATCTGCCAGGCTCAGCGGGAGTTTTTGGACAAGCAGCATATCGGCAGCAAGGTGCTTTTGCCGCCTTCGCTGGCAAGACCTGCCTGAACAGACCCTCAGTCGGCCGGCAGCCACCCCGATCCATCCTGAATCCACGCACACAAGGAGCACCATGACCCGCAAGACCTACGACCAGTTGCGCAGCGCACGCTGGTTCGCCCCTGACGACTTCCGCTCCTTCGGCCACCGCTCGCGCGCCATGCAGATGGGTTACGAGCGTGCCGACTGGCAAGGCAAGCCGGTGATCGCCGTCATCAACACCTGGAGCGACATCAACAACTGCCATACGCATTTCAAGCAGCGTGTCGAGGATGTGAAACGCGGCATCTTCCAGGCGGGCGGTTTCCCGCTGGAACTGCCGGCGATCTCGCTGGCCGAGAACTTCGTCAAGCCGACGACCATGCTGTACCGCAACCTGCTGGCGATCGAAACCGAGGAGCTGCTGCGCAGCCACCCGGTGGATGGCGCGGTGCTGATGGGCGGCTGCGACAAGACCACGCCGGCGCTCATGATGGGCGCGATCTCGGCCGGCTTCCCGTGCATCTACCTGCCGGCCGGCCCGATGCTGCGCGGCAACTGGAAAGGCAAGACCCTGGGCTCGGGCTCGGACGCCTTCAAGTACTGGGACGAACGCCGCGCCGGCAACATCACCGAGACGCAGTGGCTCGAGGTCGAAGGCGGCATTGCGCGCAGCCATGGCACCTGCATGGTGATGGGCACCGCAGCCACATGATGGG
>Ga0209491_10002154_pt1 | contig 35912 bp, 32 predicted proteins | sample BON02_FD_187213 | JGI IMG/M metagenome (GOLD analysis project Ga0209491, IMG submission 187213) | Freshwater microbial communities from Lake Bonney liftoff mats and glacier meltwater in Antarctica - BON-02 (SPAdes) (version 2) | ecosystem: Environmental > Aquatic > Freshwater > Ice > Glacier... | reverse complement strand
GCTTGAACCTCATCCTCTTCCGCCCCGACGAAGTCACCGGACCGCTCCTGCGGACCGATCCGCGGGCGCAGCACATCCTATCGGTGTTGCGACGCAGCGTCGGTGAAACCTTCGACGCCGGGCTGATCAACGGGCCTCGCGGTAAAGGCACCATCGCGGCCGTGGGCGCCGACGAGCTGCAGATTTCCTACACGTGGCCCGATCCTCCGCCCACTCCCGATCCGATCACCCTCCTCGTCGGTCTGCCGCGCCCCCAGACCGCCCGCAAAATCCTCCAAGACGCCACCACGCTCGGCGTGGCCGCGATCCACTTTGTCGCGACTCAACGCGGCGAAGCTTCCTATGCCACGAGCACGCTGTGGACCTCCGGCGAATGGCAACGCCACCTGCACACCGGTGCCGGCCAAGCCTTTTGCACGCGCATCCCCGAGGTCACTCATCATCTCTCGCTTGAAGAGAAACTCGCCTCGCTCCCGCCGGCGGCGGCGCGCGTAGCCCTCGATAACTACGAAGCACCCACCGCTCTCTCGCAAAGTCCATTCGCCGACACAGCCCCGATCGTCGTCGCCTTCGGAGCCGAGCGTGGATGGTCACCCGCCGAGCGTGATCTGCTCCGGGCGCACCAGTTCACGTTCGCTCATCTCGGGCCACGCGTGCTGCGACTCGAAACCGCCGTGGTCGCCGCCATCGCTCTTCTCAAGGCGCGTCGGGGGACGATGTAGCCCGCTCAAAAAAGACGACCGACGGTTGGCGCACGCCTTTGCCTAACCGTTTCCTCGCCCGCCAACCCGCAGGGTCGAGCGTGATCTCGCCCGGCATTTCAAAAATCACCCAGGGGGCGGGGTGAGCCGCGAGCAACTCCGTCAGCCGCGCAAAAAGTGGCGTCGCGATCGTCTCAATCAAATCATACGGCGGATCAACAAACACGAGATCCGGCAGTCCGTCCGCCGACCAGGGCGCCGTCATCGCGTCGCCGGTCATCACTTTGGACTCGTCGAGGTTGCGGCCCAAGCTCTTGCCGACCGCCGCGAGATTTTTGTGGAGGCAATCGACCGCCCGCCGATCTTGCTCGACCCACCCGCCACTCGCCGCACCACGACTCAACGCCTCGAGGCCGTAGGCTCCGCTCCCCGCAAACAGATCGAGAAAGCGCGCCCCCACCACGCGGTCGCCGAGACTCGAAAACACCGACTGCCGCATCCCGTCGGTAGCCGGGCGCACCGCATCTCCCTTGGGCACCACCAAGGGAATCCCGCGCGCTTGGCCTCCGGTGATCCGCATAGGGGCAGACAAAACGCACCGCCGCCGTTGGCAAACGTGAAACCGCATGCATGCTCAACGACTCGTCTCCCCCATGGCCGCTTCGACTCCCTTTCCGCCCTCCGACCACTGCGACGGCCACCATTTCCACAACCCCCGTGGCCACCTCAACCGCACTTGGGCCGATGTGCTCCGCTGGCGGCGCACCAGCCGCGCACAACCGTGGGCGCAATCCGTCGCCGTCTCTCCGCAACGTCCTCCTCAGCTCACGCCCCCGCATAGACTCGCCTGCACGTGGATCAACCACGCGACATTTCTCCTCCAAACCACCCAAGGCAATGTGCTCATCGATCCCATTTACAGCCGGTGCGCCGGACCGTTGGGGCCGATCGGACCGGCGCGCGTCCACCCTCCGGGCGTCGCGTTTCCCGATCTGCCGACCATCGATTTCGTTTTGCTCAGTCACGACCACTACGATCACTGCGACCTGCCCACTCTTCGCCGTCTGGCTCGACGCGAGAGCCCGTGGGCTGTCACGCTCTTGGGCAATGGCGCGCTGTTGCGGCGCGCGGGGTTTGCCCCCGAGAAGATCATCGAGCTCGATTGGTGGGAATCGCACACCACCGACGCGGGCATGGTCATCACCGCCACGCCGTCGCGCCACTGGAGCAATCGACTCTCCGGCGCGCGCAACGGCCGACTCTGGGGCGGGTTTCATCTTCAATCAGCGGGCCGAAGCGCAGTCTTTGTCGGCGATACGGGTTACGATGCCGAATTTTTCAGCGAGATTCGGAAACGTTTGGGCGCCCCCGATCTCGCGATGGTGCCGATCGGCGCTTACGAGCCCCGCTGGTTCATGGAGCCGCAGCACTGCAATCCCGACGAGGCCGTCCAGATCCACCTCGCGCTCGGCGCGACCCAAAGCGTCGCCATGCATTGGGGCACGTTTCAACTGACGGACGAGGCCCGCGATGAACCTCCCCAGGCTCTCGCCGCCGCCAAGGTAGCCCGCGGAGTCGATGACCATGCCTTCCGCGTGCTCCAACCAGGCGAGAGTCTCTTCGTTTGAGTCGCCCACGCTGCTTTGTGTCCTATCGGTTTCGCGGCGGAACATTCACCGCAACCAGGGTTCCACAATAGCATTGCCACGTATTGGGTAACCCAGCTAGTTAGGACCCTAATTAGTTGCGAGGCTCGTTACGGCAGTTGTCGTGCCGAGCACCTTGTTCCCACTCACGCTCCATGCTCGCTGGGCGAACCATTCATCGTTCGAGAGCGCCAATGCCTCCGGTAGAACCGCCGATTCACCGGGGGATACATTTGCACTCACGTGACTGACGAGGAGCCCGGCGCCCCCCGCAGCCGTTAATTTGATCATCGCTCTTCGTGACAACATATTCTCTGGATTGTGCATAACTGTTAGGGATTTGCTTTTGGCTTTAGGCTCCTGAACCCGCCGTGGGGCTAGACCGGAGGGCGGGGAAAAGGGGGTTGCGGGAGAAAAGGGGGCGGAAGAGGTGTTTCAGTGAGCCAGTGGACGGTGTTTCGGTAAGAAATATCCCCAGTCAACGACGGGACTTGGAGCGAGTCGGAGGTTTCACGGCAATCTTCAATTTCGGTGAGCGAAGTTTCCCCGACCACTTTGCCAAGATTTGTTTTGGCAGCGGTTCTGTGATGATAATAACAGGAGGGACGCCCGTTCCCCTTTCTCAGGTGCAATCGAGAACCAAGAAGAAAACTAAACACGTCGTGTCTTGACTCTCGACAGACAGCCCGGCGCCCGGCGGGTTGCCGGAAGCCGCCGGCAAGTTTCTAAGCCGCGCCGCCGCTCCACTCATCCGAGCAAAGCGCGGAATGAAATAAAACAAAGAAGCCGGACCCAGAGGTCCGGCTTCTTGCTGTCGCGCCGAGGCTCGGCGCGGCGGGAGGGTTAGTTCAAATACTGTTTGATCGTCTTTTCGTAGACCGAGGTCTCTGCGGCGCCGGTCTTCTTGTCGCGGATCTGGCCTGAACGATCGATGATAAAGGTCGTCGGAATGGCGGAGAACCCGCCGAAGGCTTCCACGGTAGATTGGTCGCCCATGACCACCACGTAGTTCATACCGTGCTTCTCCACAAATTGCTTCACTTGGGCCGGACCCTTGCGGTCGAGCGAGACGCCGATGATCACCAGCCCATCCTGGCCATACTTGGCCTGCAACTCGATGTAGCCGGGGATCTCCACGCGGCACGGAGGGCACCAAGTCGCCCAAAAATCAACGACGACCACCTTGCCTTTGAATTGGTCGGAGTTGACGGGATTGCCCTCCACATCGTTGAGGGTCCACGTCGGGGCGGGAGTCGGCGGAACCGGATCGGCGCGAACCAACGCGACCGCCGCAGCGGCGATTGTCAGAGTGGAGAAGAGGCGGATAAATTTCATGGTCATCGGGGTGTGAGTCGCCACACCTCGTCCCTGTTCCCGGGTTTTTGCAAACGGGGCGAACAATTTCCTCAACGGTCGGAGTCGGAAGACAGATCCAGACCGAGGGTTTCGATAAATTTCCGCATCGCCGGGGTCAGCACGCGGCCTTTCCGGTGGAGAATCGCCAGCGGCCGAGTGAATCCAGCGCCGGTGAACGGCACGGCGGTCAGTGTCCCCTGCCTAGATTCCTGGAGCACGGTCGCGTAAGGCACGATCGCGATGCCGTGGTCGATCTCGACGGCGCGTTTCACGGTCTCGATGTTGTCGAACTCCATCACGGGCTCGATCTCGAGCTTGTTGTCGCGGAAAATGATATCGATGGCCTTGCGGGTCGGGATGTCGGGATCGAAGCCGATGAACTTCTGCCCCTTGAGATCTTCAATCGCCACCTCCACCTTGGAGGCCAATGGGTGTTGGGGATGCGTGATCAGGACGAGTCGATCATCGCGGAAGGGTAGAAACTCGATCTGCCTCGTCTTGACCGGGAAGGCCACGAGACCGAAATCGACGGAGTTGTGAAGAATGTCTTCGTAGACCAAATTCGAGCGGCGGTATTCGACGCGCACGTTGACCGACGGGAAGTCGTGAAGAAATTTTTTGATGTAGGGCGGCAGCTCATGCAGGCCGATCGAGTAAATCGTGGAAATGCGGATCGTGCCGCTGATCACCTTCTTCATCTCCTGCAACTCGCTGAGCAGCTTGTCGTAGGTATAAAGCATCTCTTTCGCCGACTCATACACCCGCTGGCCCTCCCGCGTGAGTTGAAATTGCTTTTGGCTGCGATCGACCAGCAAGGTCTTGAAATGCCGCTCCATCGCACGCGCCTGCTGACTGACCGCAGACTGCGTGATTCCATTCAGCTTGGCTGACTTCGAGAAGCTCTTAGTCTCAACCAGATCAGCGAAGATTTTGAAGTTATCAATTTGCATAGCTACCGGGGATGGAAGGTAACATAATTATCCCTAATTTCATAGCAATCCCATAAGCCATCCAACTAATGCACCTTTCTTACGACGACTTTAGAGCCCGTGCTGATAGCGTTCGGGCGCAAATCGATGGGGCCTGCCGCCGGGTGCACCGCGATCCTGCGGAGGTCGAGTTGCTGGCCGTCACCAAGACCCACCCCGCCGCCGCCGCCGACTATGCTGCGCGCTACGGCCTGCGGGCGGTCGGAGAAAATCGGGTGCAGGAGGGCGTTGAAAAACGCGCGCTGTGCTCCGCAGCGATCGCCTGGGAACTGATCGGCCACCTCCAATCGAATAAAGCCAAGCTTGCCGTCGAACATTTTGACCGGGTGCAGAGCGTCGACAGTGAAAAGCTTCTCAACCACCTTAACCGCGCGGCGGCGGCCGCCGGGAAGACCCTCGCCGTGCTCCTGCAGATCAACGCCGGGCGCGATCCGGCCAAATTTGGAGCCGAGCCTAGCGACGCTGCCCGTCTCCTCGAGGCCGCGCTGGCCTGCTCCTCCCTCTGCGTCGATGGGCTCATGACGATCGCGCCGCTCAGCGACGATCCCGACGTCGCCACGCGCACCTTCGGCAATCTCCGCACGATCCGCGATGAACTCGCCACCAAGAGCGGGGTGCCACTGCGAGCTTTGTCGATGGGCATGAGCGGCGATCTTGAGGCGGCCATCGCCGCCGGGAGCACACAAGTGCGCGTGGGGTCGGCGTTGTTTGGGCACCGACCGAAGATTTGACCTCGCTGTCCTTTTCCGGGTTGCCACCTCTCCGAATCCCTTTTCCGTTGAATTCGTGGAAATGGAAAAGCTCAGCACCAGCCAGCGCCAAACGTTTCTCAGCCTGCTCGACGACCCGAGTGCTCCCGTGCGCAAGGCGCTAGCGGCTCGCTTCGCCGAGCTCGGGCTCCCCGCCCACCAGTTTCTTCAGGACGTCGCCCAAGGCGACCAACGCGAGCTCGCCACTCATGCCGCCGCTTATCTCACCGAGCTCAATTTCAGCGATCCGGTGTCCGATTTCCGCAGTTTCATCCGCTCGCTCAATTACGAATTGGAATCGGGGTCGTTGCTCCTCGCCCGCACCGTCAATCGCGAGCTCGATATCGCCAAGTGCCGCCGGACCCTCGATCAAATCGCCGGGCGCTGTCGAGAGTTGATCGTCGAGCCCTCCTCGCCTCGCGAGAAATGCCGGATCATCAATCGCGTCTTGTTTCACGAGTGGGGTTTTCGCGGCAACGTCGAACACTACACCGATCCACGCAACAGCCTCCTCGACCGTGTGCTGACCCGGCGCAAGGGTCTCCCGATCACCCTGAGCATCGTTTACCTCATGGTGGCCGAACGGCTCGGCCTCGACCTCGAGCCCATCGGCATCCCCGGCCACTTCGTCGTCGGCTGCTTTCTCGAAAACGAGCCTTTCTTCATCGATCCGTTTGATCGCGGGGTGTTTCGCGATGCCGACGAGTTGCTTGAAGTGCTCGCCGCCCGCAAAATCGAACCGCAAATTCACCACATCGCGCCGACCCCCGTGCGCGAAGTCCTGTGTCGCTGCTGCCACAATCTCGTCAACCACTACCAGCAGGATGGCCAGCCCGGCAACGCGCGCCTCTTCGCCAGTTTCGTCGCAGAATTCGACGCGACCTTTCAACGGAACTCCTCGTGAACCCGCGCCTGCTTTCGGTTTTGCGCCGCAGTCAGTCGCCTGCCTCAATCGCGAAACTATCTTGAAAATCGAAAACTCTACGGTTCTCACGCTGGGCGATCTCGACGGTTGGGACTACTCCGGCACGGCCCTCGCCGTCTTGGGTCACCCCATCGGCCACTCCCTCAGTCCGCTGATGCACAACACCGCCCTCGCCCACGTGGCGGCGGAGGATGCGCGCTTCGCGACGTGGCAGTATTTCCGTTTCGATGTGCCACCCGAAGAGCTCGCGGCCGCCCTGCCGGCCCTCCACCGATGCGGATTTCTCGGAATCAATCTCACCGTGCCCCACAAAATTCTCGCGGTTGACCAAGTCAGCGCCATCGACCCCGCCGCGCAACCCGTCGGCGCCGTCAACACCCTGCACCGGACCGATTCCGGCTGGACCGGCTTCAACACCGACGGCTACGGACTCGCCGCCGCCGTGAAAGAGAAATTTGGGTGCGATCTCAAAGATACGCCCGTGCTTCTCCTCGGCGCTGGCGGGGCCGCCCGGGGGGCCGCCGTCGAGTGCCTGCAACGCGGTTGCGCTTCGCTCGCGATCGCCAACCGCACGGCCGCCAACCTCGAGGCGCTCCTCGAGGCACTGCGGCCGATCGCCCGCGGCATTCCGCTTCGCGGCTTCACTCCCGATCAGCTGCCGCACGATCTGCCGGCCGGGGCGCTCGTGGTGAATGCCACCTCCGCCGGTCTGCGCGACGGCGACCTGGCGCCGATTGCGCTCGCCACCTTGCCGCGGCCGATGGCTGTTTACGACATGATCTACAATCCCCCGCAAACCCCGTTGCTGCGCGCTGCGCGCCAACTCGGTCTGCCTCACGCCAACGGCTTGACGATGCTCGTCTACCAAGGAGCCAAGGCCTTGGAGATTTGGAGCAACCTGCCCACAGCCCGCACGGCCCCTCTCATGGCCGCCGCGCTCACCACGACGAAGGAGCCCACCAGCCATGTTTGATTTTACCGGGATCGACACGCTCCTCCCGTGGTTCTTCCCCGTGGTCGTCTCACTTTTCGGCGCGTGCATCGGAAGTTTTCTCAACGTGGTGATCTCCCGCGTGCCGGCTGGGGAATCTATCGTCACCCCCGGCTCGCATTGCAACTGCGGGCAACCGATCGCCTGGTATGACAACATTCCAGTCCTGAGCTGGTTCATGCTGCGCGGCCGGGCCCGGTGCTGCGGGCAACCCTACTCGGTCCGCTACGCGATGGTGGAGCTGCTGACCGCGGCGCTCTTCCTCGCCTGTTGGCTGCTCTTCGCCCCCGCCAAGGCGGTGGTCGGGATGGTGTTTCTCAGTATCCTCGTCGCGGCGACGTTGATCGATTTCGACCACATGATCATCCCCGATGTGTTCACCCTCGGCGGCGGCGTGCTCGGCCTCCTGCTCTCGCTCCTCGTCCCCGCGCTCCACGGACAGCACTCCGACCTCTACGTCCTCGACAGCCTCCGCTCAGTGACGATCGGGTTGCAGGGCCTCTTCGTCGGCTCCGGCCTCGTGCTCTGGATCGCCCTCGTCGCCGAAGCACTCCTGCGCAAAGAGGCGATGGGATTTGGCGATGTGAAATTCGCCGGGGCCATCGGCGCCTTCTGCGGCTGGCAGGGCGCCGTGTTTGCCCTCTTCGGCGGGGCGATCATCGGCACCGTGTGGATCGCTCTCGCGTTTCTCTGGCGCAAAATCAGCGGCCAGCCCGCTCGCACCGCCCCTCCGACTGAAACCCCCGACGGTGAACCGACCGCGCTCGGCTTCGGCGTGCACGTGCCGTTTGGTCCCATGCTCGCCATCGCCGCGGCCTTGCACTTCCTTTGCTTCCACCAATGGGTCGCCGATTACTTCGCCCAAATCAGCGAGCTCATCTGAATCTTCCACCTTTGATCATGACCGAACCGAAATACATTGTCGTCGGAAATTCGTCGGACGATCCCTTCGCGATCGACGTCGCCTTTTCCATGGGGCAGCGCGAGGACGTCGCCGACCTCATCAGCATGAAGCGCTTCGCCAATTCGGAGTTTTGCCCGCGCTTCATCTCCGACGAGCAAGATTTCCACGCGATTGGCAACAAACTGAAGGGCAAGAGCATCATCATCGTCAGCACGAGCAGCTTGGTGATGAGTCGGCAGAGCTTGGCCATGCGCACCTTGATGATCGCCCGCGCCGCCAAGGAAAATGGCGCCTCAGAGGTGATCCTCGTAGAACCCGATCTCTATTACAGCGCCCAAGATCGGGGGCCGCGGCTCGATCTCGGCGAGACCCATTTCCAACGCGACCAGAACGACCTCAAGAAATTCGACGGGCAATTGTTCACCGCCAAGCTCTACGCTCAGATGCTCAAGCTGGCCGGGGTCGATCGCGTGCTCACCGTGCACAATCACTCGCACTCGGTGCAACAGATGTTCACCGACGTCTTCGAAGGGAAGTTCTACAACATCATCCCCTACGACATCTACGTCGATTACCTGCTCAACTCCAACATCGTGAAATATGGCGCAGACGGCGAGGGACTCGCCCTCTGCGCTCCAGACAAAGGCGCCCGCGAATTCGTCAAGGAGATGTGCCAACGGCTCAACTTGAGCAAAGCCAAGTTTGTGATGCTCGACAAAGAGCGCTCCAGCGAACGCAAGGTGACGATCAAGATCCACGAAGAGAGCGAATGGTCCCTCGAACAGATCAAGGGCCACGATATCGTGCTGTTCGACGACATGGTGCGCACGGGATCCACCGTCGTGCAGTCCTGTCAACTCCTGAAGGCGGTCAACCCCGGCAAGACGGTGTTTGCCCTCACCCACTTTTATGCCAGCGAGGAAGGCCGCGTGAAGATGGCCCACACCGCCATCGACGAGATTCTCACGTTGAACACGATCCCCACCGTGCTCAACCGCGACATCCAAGGGCGCCTGCGCAAAAAGATGGTCGTGCTCAAAATCGAAAAGTGGCTCGCGCTCAACCTCTGCCGCATCCTTAAGCTCCCGCAGCCAGAGATGGACAACAGCCTCTACTCGATCGACATGTCTTCCAAGAATCTCCGCTGGAAACACAAGATCTGGCTCAGCGAGCAGCTCAAGGCCTTGAACCACCGTTAATGGCATCCCCACGTCTCAAAGCGATTAGCGCGTTACTTATCGGCTTTGTTCTGGCCCTCATTGTTACTCCTGCGCTGCAAAGAGCGGCCGACCGCGTAAAGGTATTTCCCCAACAATGGGCCCGGTTGCAATCGATCAAGGATTTCGAATCCAAAGAACTTTCGGCTGATTTTGTTATCGAAGAAATCGTTTCCGGTTTGGAGGTTCCTTGGGATATTACTTGGGATCCCTCCGGGCGGATGTTTGTCGTGGATCGCCCCGGACAGGTTTATCTGGTGGATGCGGTGTCTGGAACCAAGCAGCTCTACCACACATTCGATGATGTTCTCCAAAACAAGCATACGCTGCACTCTGGTTTATGGGATATCGAATTTCATCCCGATTTCGAAGCCAATCGGTTCGTTTATTTTCTCGAAGCCTTCCGCGATACCAAGCTACTACCGAGCGATGACCCAGCTTACAGTATAGACAGTGGCGACTGGGGACTTCGTAACAAGATTGTGCGGTATCGTGACGTTGATAACCAACTCGTGTTTGATCGTATTATCTTTGTTTCAAGCCATGGCCACCGCACCCGTAGTTCTGGAGGACGCCTAAAGTTTGGGCCTGATAGAAAGCTCTACGTGGCAACTGGATTCGCCACGACTTGGTCCGCTCCGCAAGATCTCCAAGACACTTTGGGCAAAATGCTACGCCTGAACGACGATGGGAGTGTCCCCTCCGATAATCCATTTGTGGGCAAAGCCAACGTAGATCCAAAAATCTGGACCTATGGGCATAAAGATATTTATGGCTTCGATTGGCTACTCGACTCCAATCAAATCATATCAATCGAACATGGCCCCACCCAGGAACATGTCGATGCACACGGATTTGATGAAATCAATTATCTGCACGCTGGGGCTAACTACGGATTCCCCAAAGTTTGGGGAGATTGGAAATTGTCCGGTGCGGAATCACCGATTCATTTCTGGCCTTTCCCCCACCCACCGGGCGATCTGATCGTCTACAAGGGAAGCGCATTCCCTAGTTGGAAAGCACAGCTATTCATCAGTAACATGGCAAACAGCAGTTTGCATCGGCTTCGTTTGGAAAACGACCAAGTCACCGAAGATGAAATCATCCTGCAATGGCTCCCTGACACTTGGTCACCCCTAGACCGTCTGGAAGGCGAGCGACACCGCACCAGAATTGGGCGTATTCGTGGATTAAGGAAGGTCCTGATGGTTTCATTTACATCTCTACTGATAGACGGCGACCTGGGGAAAAGACAGACGCTATCTATCGCCTAAAACCACGCTGAACCTGAATAGAACATATTTTATTGCCGCGCTCTTTAAGATGAAAGCGAACCGCTTCGGAGCTATTTTAATCGCTGGCTGTCTAGTTGGCAGTCTAGGGGCCCAAACACTGGATCCTTTGGTCGTCAGCGCCACCAGAGTCGCGCGGCCCTTGTCGGAGTTACCAATAGCTGTCGATGTATTCAGCGCCACTGATCTCAGTTCAATCCCAGCACGAGCTATTGACGATACTCTCAAGGCTTCCGCTGCTTTCAGTCTGTTTCGACGCGCAGGATCGCTCTCTGCCAACCCCACGACACAGGGCGTCTCCCTCCGTAATCTCGGACCGAACGGTGCAAGTCGAACCCTCGTCCTGATGGATGGCGTGCCGATTAACGATCCTTTTGGTGGATGGGTCACATGGACGAAGATTCCTCGCCTTAATCTGGCGAATGTAGAGATCGTTCGCGGCGGTGGATCAAGCGTTTGGGGCAATGCTGCTTTAGCTGGCACCATCCATTTTCTCACAGATGAGCTAGGGAATGATTCAAAGCCAAAGAATCAATTCCAATTTGAAGTCGGTGAATTCCGCACCTTTTCCGCTGAACTCTCTAGTGAAGCCCATTCCAATGAGAATTCCTTTCGAATTAATGCTGGTAGTCTTCACAGCGATGGGTTTCGCCGCACCGCGCCAGCATTCGCTGGTTCCGTGGATCGTCCCACCGACCTCGAACAGGAGAATATCCAACTCTCATGGACCCATCGAAAATCATCCGGAATACGTAGCACCCTGACCGCACGCGCATTCTCTGAGGATCGTGGCAATGGAACCCCACTCCAACGTAATCGCACGCGCGAGCTGCTTTTGTCCGCTCAAGTGAGAGGGCAGTCTGTCGCGTTTAGTCACGACATTGATTGGAGTGCCACCGCCTATTTTCAAAGGCAGAAATTCTCAAATCTATTCACATCGGTAAGCTCGGATAGAACTACTGAAGCCGCCGTGCTAGATCAATTCGCGGTCCCTGCAGAGGCCGCCGGTGCAGCTATTACCGCTACTTGGTCAGATAGCACCGGCTTCACTAATATTGGCAGCGATGCTCGCTGGATTGAAGGCGAAACCGGGGAACATTACTTCACTCAAAACGGAGAGTTTACTCGTGAGCGTCATGCCGGTGGCACTCAAATCCATTCAGGTCTTTTTGCTTATCATGACCGCATCCTATCTTCATCGATTCGCGCCAGCGTATCCGCGCGCTTTGATAGATGGACGCTAACCGACAGTTATCGACGGGAAACGGACCTTACCTCAGTAACCGTCTTACTCAATGAAAACTATGCGGAACGCACAGGTTCCGAATTTTCGACGCGCGCCGGATTGACGTGGGATTTAACTAAAAACTGGCGGTGGCGCTCAGCGGTTTATCAGGCATTTCGGGTTCCTACCCTAAATGAGCTTTATCGTCCTTTTCAAATTGGGAACACCCTTACTAACGCCAACCCACACCTCATACCAGAAACCCTCGACGGGGTGGAAATTGGCACGACTTGGCTTGCCGAACATGGATCAGTAAAAGTCACTGCCTTCTCAAACGACCTGCATAACGCCGTCGCCAATGTCACACTCGGAATAGGGCCCGGATTCGTGCCAGATGTAGGCTTTGTTCCCGAAGGAGGTCTCGGACGGCGAAGGGAAAATATCAGCCTGGTGCGGGTTCAAGGGATTGAAATTTCAGCCATATATCACCCCCTGTCTTTCCTGAAGCTGAGCTTCGATTATCTCTACAGTGATGCCTCCAATCGAATGACTGAAAATCGACTGCCCCAAGTTCCTCGGCACATCCTCATAACTAGTTTTGAGTGGCTCCCAAAATCAAATTGGAAAGTGCACGCGCAGGCACGCCACGAAAGTGAGGCATTTGAGAACGACTTAAATACCCTCCGACTTAACAGCTTCACTACTCTTGATCTCCGGATAAGCCATCAGCTGAGTCCCCCCACTACCGTGTTCTTGGCAATCGAAAATCTCTTTGATGAAAACATTATTACTCGCCGGACGATGGGGGGTCTCATCGATCTGGGCACGCCACGCTTCATGCGAATCGGAGTGAAGTGGGGGTGGTAAACGAGGTATCGCTCTAGATCACCTCTGCGCCGTCACCCAGTTGCGTGCGCAGAACGTCGGGTGCGGCGCCATATTTTTCGTGATAGCTTTTACTCACCACTGCTGCCTGGGTTTCTCCAAACTCTGGACTCGTGAATGCCATCACGGCGCCGCCGAAGCCACCGCCGGTCACGCGTGCGCCGTAAACGCCCGAGGTCGCCGCCAATTGATCGACGAGAAAATCCAACTCCCGCGTGCTGTTCTCAAACAGGGATTGCGAACTGCGGTGCGACGCCGTGAGCAGGCCTCCCACCCTCGGCAAGTCTCCCGCCTGCAAGGCCTCGACCGTCGCGCGCACCCGCGCGATTTCACCGATGATGTGACGCGCCCGCCGAGCCGCGATCGGCGAGAGTTTCGACTCGTTGGCCGCGAGCGTCTCTTCGGACGCATCGACGAGAGCGCTCACCCCGAGGCCCGCGGCCGCTTCCATACACTCGCGATGACGCGCCGCGTAAAGACCATCGACCAACGCATGCTTCGTGTGGGTGTTGAAAATCCAGAGATTCGCCCCCGCCGGCATCGGCACCGTTGAAAAAGTCGGGCCGCGCCCATCGACATGGACCAAATGATCGGTCTTGCCGAATCCAGAAACGCCTTGATCCAAGATCCCGCACGGCACGCCGACAAAATGGTTCTCCGCATGTCGACCGATCTTGACCACTGTCTCCCGATCAGGGTGCTGGTTGGTCATCTCTAGAAACGCGAGCGCCGAGGCCAACTCTAAGGCGGCACTACTGCTCAACCCCGCGCCGGTCGGCAGATCGGAGATCACCATAAAATCCAAGCCCTCCGGCGCGCGCAGCGCAAACTCGGGCAAAGCCGCCAGCACGCCCAACGGATAGTTCACCCAGTCGGCCGCCCCATTTTGTTTTTCTAACTCAGACGCCGCAACCACCACAATCTGCGAGTATTGTTCGCTGCCAAAGCGCCGGTCGCCATCGTCGCGAGGAGCCACGCCCACCCACACGCCGCGATCGATCGCCGCCCCTAAGACGGGGCCACCGTTGTAGTCGGTGTGATTCCCAATAAACTCGATTCTCCCAGGCGCCCGCGTGATCACCGTCGGGCTTCGCCCAAACGTGGCGTTGAACCGCGAAAGAAGTTTCTCGCGCATCGATGGCGGTGGACGCGATGCGCCCGCCTCTTGCCACGGTTCGCCCTGCCGCCCCTTGACCATCACCTCGAGCAGATACCGCATCGCCTCTTCGCGGGTCACTCCGCGCTCGGCGGCAAATTGCGACGCCCGCTTCTGCAGTTGCGCCGCCATCGTCGCGGCCGGCCCTGCTTCCGCACCTAGTTTTGCACAAAGTGCGGTCAATTGTTCGAGCTCATTCATACGACAGAATTCAGTGTGATCATTGCCGATCCGCCCTGCTGCAACGCTAGTTTCCGGTCTGCTGGCACATGCATGAGGGTCACCATCGCCATCCCCACGGAGCCTCCGGCGTGCGCCACCGCGGAGCGAAGCTCGCCGACCTGACGGTCTCCCGCCCACAGCGGAGCGGGCAGGATCGGGACCTCGCCCGCCATCTCCACGCGATGCAAGCGGCGGCGCACCTGCCCCATCGCCTTGAGTCGCGCCATCACTTCCTGCCCCAAATAACAACCCTTGGTGTAAGAGACTGCGTCGCGGTCGAGCCCACCCTCATTCGGCAAATCAGTCGGGCCGATCTCCCGCGGAATCGCCGGAATCCCTGCCGCGATTCGCCGACGCTCCAGCTCGTCCGCCGGGAGAGCAGCCTGACCGCTCTGCTTCGCCCTGGCCGCCTCCCACTGGGCTTTGGGCGCGATCCACTCCCAATGCGCCGATTGATCCCGCCGCCCCCGAAAGATCACTCCGCCGGGATACGCCGCCGCCAACTCGGCGCGGGACGCCTCCGAGAAAAACGTGCAGCCGCCCCACGCCGCCGTCTCGTCGTCGATCGTCACATCGTCCGCGATAATGAAATTCTCCAGCCGCTGCCGGATGATCGCGGCCTCCGACGAGTAGGCACCGACCCAAAACTCCTCTTCGCCGACGCGAATCACGAAACTATCGGCGACTACCTTGCCCTTTTGGTTCAACCAGAGCCCATAAACCGCCTTCCCTACCATTAGATTCTTTAGGTCGTTTGTCAGTTGGCCCTGAAGAAAATTTAATGCGTCTTCTCCCCTAACTCGCAGCCAGGCGGAGGGTTGCCAAAGAAAATGGGGTGTATTTTGCAAATCTTCCACAAAAGTTTATACGTCTTGTTACAAGGAGGTTACGGGGGAAAGTGATAGTTTATGATAACTTTCTCTTGACGATCCAACCCTAATCAGTATCACTCATCTTATCAACTTTCACACTTCTCCCGCCTAGCGGGAGTTTTGGGGTAACTAAGAAAGCAAAGGCCGGTCGCTTAGGGGTAAGCGGCCGGCCACTTTTTTGTCCAGACAAAATCACTGAAGTGATGACGGAGGCGAGACTTGCTCCTTCCCCAACCCGCGGCACAAGCTGGCCGGCCATGCAAATCACTTCGGACATCAATGTCGTTGAGACCCGGGCCCTGCCGTCGCCTGCCCAGCTCCTCGCGGAGCTACCCAAGACTGACTCTCAAGGCGCTTTCGTCGCAAAGACTCGTCTGGATTTGCACCGGATCATTTTCACCGACGACCGGCGGTTCCTTCTGATCGTCGGCCCCTGCTCAATTCACGATATCAAGGCGGGGCGCGACTACGCCCAGCGACTCGCTGCCCTCGCGAGCGAGGTGTCTGATCGCGTGATGGTGGTCATGCGGGTCTATTTCGAAAAGCCCCGCACGACCGTCGGCTGGAAGGGTCTGGTCATGGATCCGCACCTCGACGGCTCGCACGACATCGTGACCGGCCTCCGCACGGCCCGCGCCTTTCTCCGGGAAGTCCTCGACCTCGGATTACCCACCGCCACCGAGCTGCTCGACCCCATCACCCCTCAATACATCGCCGACCTCATCTGCTGGTCGGCCATCGGCGCGCGGACCACGGAGTCGCAAACCCATCGCCAAATGGCGTCGGGACTCTCGATGCCTCTCGGATTTAAGAACGGCACCGACGGCACGCTGAAGGCCGCGCTCAACGCCATCCAAGCCGCCGCACAACCGCAGACGTTTCTTGGCATCAATCTCGACGGGGCCGCCTCGGCCGTGGTCACCCGGGGTAATCCCGATTGCCACATTGTGCTTCGCGGCGGCCAGGGCGGACCCAACTTTTCGGCCGCACACATCAACGAGACCGAAGGCCTGCTCGCCAAGGCGGGTCTGCTCAAATCGATTCTCGTCGATTGCTCGCACGACAATTCGGCCAAGAAGCCCGAGCGCCAGCCCGAGGTCATGCGCGAGCTGCTCTCGCAGATCGCCGCGGGCAATCGCTCGATCATGGGCGCGATGATCGAAAGCAACCTCGAGGCCGGTAGCCAAAGTTTTCCCCAACCACGGAAAGATCTCCGCTACGGAGTCTCGATCACCGACGGTTGCATCGACTGGGCGTGCACCGAGGCGCTCATTCGCGAGATCCACGCCGCGCTCGCCCCACGCTTCGCCTAGTCACTGCGCAGTAGTTTTGTTTTTGACCCGAACATCCCCCGCCCCTTCAAATCCCCCGATTCTGAAAAATCATCGTGTTTCCCGATGAATTCGCGGTTACCCCTCCTTCTACCCATGAAAACTCCCATTCGCGTCGCCGTCACCGGAGCAGCTGGCCAAATCGGCTACTCCCTTCTCTTTCGCATCGCCTCCGGGGCCATGTTCGGTCCCGACCAACCGGTGATTCTCCAACTCATCGAAGTGCCCTTCGAGAAAGCGATGAAAGCCCTCGAAGGGGTCGCCATGGAGCTCGACGACTGCGCGTTCCCGCAACTCAAGGGCATGGTGCTGACCGATGATCCACGCGTAGGTTTCAAGGATGCCAACTGGAGCCTCCTCGTCGGGGCCAAACCCCGCGGCCCGGGGATGGAACGCGCCGACCTGCTCAAGGACAACGGTAAGATCTTTATCGCCCAAGGCCAGGTGATCGACGAAGTCGCGGCCGAAAATGCGCGCGTCGCCGTCGTGGGCAATCCCGCGAACACCAATTGCATGATCGCCGCCTCAAAGGCGAAGCGCCTCACGCCCGACCGTTTCACCGCGATGGTGCGCCTCGATCAGAATCGCGCGCAGGCCCAGCTCGCCCAAAAGGCCGGCGTCGATCTCACCGCGGTGAAGGACATCTTCATCTACGGCAACCACAGCCCCACAATGTTTCCGTCGTTCAACCACGCGACGATCAACGGCCAATCCGCCGCCGGATTGATCAACGACTCCGCGTGGTTCCAAGGCCCCTTCCTCGAGACCGTCGGCAAGCGCGGCGCGGCCATCATCGCCGCCCGCGGACTCTCCTCCGCCGCATCGGCCGCCAACGCCCTCGTTGACCACGTGCACGATTTGATGACCCCCGGGGCCGTCCATTCCGTCGCGATCAAAGGCGCCACTGCCTACGGATTTGACGCCGATGTCTGGGCGGGCGTGCCCGTGCGCACCACCACTCCCGGCAGCTGCGAGATCATCACCGGTTACGAGATGGACGACTTCGCCAAGGCCAAGATCGCCGCCACCAACAAAGAACTCGCCGACGAGCGCGCGCTGGTGGCCGACATGCTCGGTTGAGCGGGCCGGTGAGTTCGACCGGCGGAAACCCCTCCGTCTCATCATTCGACCGTGCGCGGTGGGGTTCGCCGAGGGATCGAGACGCGTGCTCCTCCGCCGTTTGCATCGGCGTGATTTTACGCCGACCGCTCTCTGATCAACGAGCGGCGCGCATTTACATTGTGCGCATGAGGGGGCCTCGCTTATCTCCCCTGCCTCTTTCCATGCCCGCGGCACGATTACCAAAGTTTGGCTCTATTGCGTTTCTCCTGTCGCTGTCGGTCATCGCCGCCCTCGCGCTCGGACCGGAGCTGTTCCTTTTCATTCCGAATCACGAGGACATCCGGAAGTTCGCTCCGATCGCCTATTATATCGCGATCATTTCTTTCCTCCTCGTTACCCCCGCTCTCTGGCTTCCGTCGATCGCGTCCCGCGTGTGGGTGATCTTCGTCGGGCTCACGACCCTGGTGGCGTCCCTGATCGTCGGCTTTCAGGCGGTAAGCATCGGTGCACGCTGGGACCTCACCGCGCACGCCGCGATGATGCAGACCTACCCCAAGCAGGTCGCCGATTTTTCAGCCTTTTTCGGCTCTAATATCCGACTCCTCTGGTTGGTCGCGCTCGCACTCGCCTTCCTCGTCGCGATCTTTGTCAATGTTCGCTCGGAACGCCCGAGCCGAAAAATCGCCGCGATCTGGACCCTCGTCGGTCTGCTTGTGTCGATGCAGGGACTCCACAATTTCTGGGTCTTTGGACGGCCAATTATCCGGACCGTAAAAATCTCCGATCACGCCGACCTCCGGATCGCAGAAGTCAGCCTTAATAGCTACCATCCGGTGACAAGACTGTTGCTGACGCATTACAACTACGAGGTCACCCACTCATATTACATCGACGCCTATCGGCGGGCCTCCGAGAACAGCGACCAACTCAAGGGCACCCAGCCAGTCTCCGGAGCAACCGTCCCCCGCATCGTCTTGGTGGTCATCGGCGAATCGGCGAGCCGACGCCATTGGTCCCTTTACGGCTACGGGCGTGACACCAATCCCGCGATCAGGGCGCTCGGCGACGAGGTGCTCTTGTTCTCCGATATCATCTCAACCTGCGTGGGCACCCAGGCGGCGATTCGCGCGATGTTCGACACGAGCGTCTCGAATATTCCGGTCTTCCCCGTATTTACCGACGCCGGCTTCAAGACCCACTGGTTCTCCACCAAACATGATCAGGGCATTCACGACGTCGAGATCGCCGCCCTCGTGCAAGCCTGTGACCAGCGCGTGTTTCTCAACGGGGCCTATGACGAAACCCTCATCCCGCTCGTCGAGAAAGCTATCGCCACCCCCGGCCGGCATATCATTTTTCTGAATTTGTTCGGGAGCCACGTGCGCTATCAAGACCGCTATCCCACCGACCAGACGGTCTTTCGCGGCGAGGGGCGGAAAGACGACCTCATCGCCACCTACGACAACAGCATTCGCTACACCGACCAAGTGCTCGCCCAGCTGATCGAGGTGCTCAAACAACAGCGCGAACCCAGCATCTTTCTCTACGTGAGTGATCATGCCGAGGACATCTACGACTCGACTCCAGACGCGTATTTGTTTCGCAGTGACAGCCTCGCCACCAACCCGATGTATGAGGTGCCGTTTTTCGTCTGGGCCTCACCCGAATTTCGCAGTGCCAACGCCGATTTCATGACCAACGTCGCGAAGGCACGAAACAAGCCCTTCACCACCAATGGACTCTACCACACCGTCATCGATCTCGCTCGGCTGACCAACCCGGTCGCCGATCCGGCGAAGAGCTACTTCTCTCCCGATTATGAGGAGACCGAGCGGTATGTCGGCGCGGCGAAGCGGCTCTACACGAAGTAAGCGCAACTCCTCTCGGGATTCATTTTGGCCTCTCCGCCATGATGACGGGCTAAATCGTTGCACGGTCGGCCGCAGCGGATTGGGTGAGAGGCGCATCGGAAAAAAATCGCGCCACCCCTCCCGCCCTTTCGCTCGTCTTTCAATCATGGACCCCTCGACCCTTTTCGCCCCCACCCCTGCTGACCGCGCCGCTCGCTTGCAAGAAATCAAGCGGGTGATCGCCTCGCCTGCCGGTTCCGCCATCTGGACCGAGGTCCAAGCCGAAGCACAGCGGGAACGCAATCTCCCGCCCTACCTCGTCGACTCGCTCTTCCCCGGGCGCGACGCTTACAGCGCTGAACTTCTCGGCATGGACTACACGCTTTGCCGCGGAGTCGGCCTGCGCATCACTCGACACGCCTTCATGTTTCTCATCGAAGGCGACCGGCGTTGGCTCGAGGCCGCCCTCCGACAAACCGACGTGCTCTTTGACGATGAAGAGTATCCGGCGTGGAATCACGTCGCTCGCATGCACGCGGACGAGGAGACCCTCAAGAAGACCGTCGACCTCAAGAAGCACGACGTCCACCTGCGCACCGGCATGTTGGCATACAGCGTCAGTTTGATGCTCAACTGGCTGCGGCCCCACCTCCATCCCGCCGAATTGGAAACCCTCGTTCGCGGCTTGGAGAAACGGGCCATCCGCCCCTTCCAACGCGCCATCGAGCAACAGCCGTGGTGGATCGAGGTGAACAACAACTGGCTCACTTGCATCGTAGGCGGTCTCGGTATTACCGGGATGGCCCTCGATGGACTTCATCCCGACGCCCACAGCCTCGTGGAGTTTGCAGACCCGTTAATGGAGCGGCATCTCGAAGACTACGGTCGCGAAGGCGAGTTCAACGAAGGCCTCGGCTACGCCGGTGCCATCAGCCTGATCGTCGACTACTACGCCGCCCGCCTTGGTTGGTCGAAGGGACGCGAAAACCGACTCGCGCAAGCACCGTTCCCTGCCATGGCCGAGTGGTATATCCAGATGTCCGTCCCCCCGGGCCGCCTCTTCACTTATGGCGATGCTCACGCCGGGGCACCGCTGAAGGCCGACTGGATGGCCGCCCTTGCCAGCGCAAACCAAGATCCCTACCTTCAAGGATTCGCCCAACAGCATCGCTCCATTCTCGCCGATCCGCTCCAAATCCTTTTCCTCAACTCCGATCTAGAAACTCGTCCGCTCGCGATTCACCTACCCTTAGGCCGAGCGTTTCAGGAACACGGGGCCTGCATCACTAGCCGCACTTCGTGGGATTGGGACAAGACCGCCTCTGTGGTGGGCAGCAAGGCGCGGCGCGAAGACAATCACGAACACAACGACTCCGGCCAAGTGGTCATCGATGGGGAGGGCCAGCCGCTGATTGTCGATTGGGGCACGCCCGCCACCTCCTATCCCGCCGGCTTCTTCACCGCTCAACGCTTCAAGTATTTCGAGGCCAATTCGTTTGGCCACAACGTCCTCGTCTTCGGCGGACGGGAGATGAAGTCGTGTTACGAACTTCACCCGAAATACACCCAAGGCCCTCTCCACGGCAAACGCGCGTTGCACGCTCAAGGTCGCATCACGTCGGCCACCTTCGACGATGCGTGGGGCGGACTCTGGTCGATCGACACCGCCGAAGCCTGGGAGGGCGTTCACCAAAATCTCCGCACGGTGTTGCACGTGCATCCCGGGTTTGTCGTCGTGCTCGACGAGGTAAAGCTCGAGCGCGAGGAAGAGATCTCGCTTCGCTGGAACACCGCCAAAAAACCGGTGCTCAACGGGGCTGATCGCTTCTCCGTGCAACACGCCTCCGTCGGCCTCGCCGCCCACGTTCGAAATCTGGACGACAGCAAGATCACTCACCATCTCGGCCAACAACGCTACCATGAACCGTGGAATCAGGACCAATTTGGCGGCACCCTGCCGGAGCGCGATTGCCCCTATTTCGAGTCATTGGTCCACGGCCGCCAATGTCGACTGCTCTCTCTCTTCTCCGTCCAACCCGGCTCCAACGCCGTCGCATGGAAGCAGGAAGGAGCCATTCACCTCGGCACGATCGGCCAGCACCGCCTTGCAGTCACGGTAGGCCAATCCGGTCTCACGGTCAGCTCTTCGAGCTTAGAAAAGACGTGGGAGATCTCCTTCGCGAAGGCGCAGGCTAACTCCTGATCCGGGTCGGCGTCACCCTATCAACCCGGCCAAGTCCTTACTCAGCCGAAAGGCGCTGCGGACGGCAGCAAACTGATTGAGTAATTCCGTGGGCGCCCCCGCCCGCGGAAACACCATGTCGATGCTCGCACCAGTGCAGCGCACCTGCGCCTCGACCCCAGCCACGCTGATCGTGCATTCGCTGCAGTCCGACGGGTAGTCAACCGTCAGCTCTGAGTCCTCGTCGAGCCCCTCGATGGCATCGACCACCGATTCGGCCCGCACGCCTTGGCGCAGCGTGAACGAGAGCTCGGTGAACATCCGCGCGAAGACGGCGTTAAACGATTCGGCCCGCGCCAAATCGCCGTCCTTGAGATCGAGCAACGTCTTGGTCACCGCAAATTCCGCCGGAGCCGATTCGTCGAGCGCGTAGAGCAATTCGAACGTGAAATCTTTGGCGACCAGCACCGCCAACGGGCTCGTCACCGTCAGCGAAATATCCTTCCGCTTGTAGCCGATCCCGGCGCGGATTCTTTGAAAAATTCCTTCCGCTTCACTCTCGAGTTCGCCGCTGCATACCCGCCCCAAAAAGGCGTTGGTCACTTCGTTCGCGACGTCTGGTAGCGTGTGGTGCCCCTTCTTGAAGCCTCCCAGCCTCTTCACCGTCCCCCCCGTCCGCCCGATAAATCGAAGATCGGCAATCACACTGTTGGGGACTTCGTTGGACATCTCCGCCATGCAAACTTCCTCCCGGCTCTAGCGCCAACTCCAAAACGCTAGAGTGCGGCATTCCTCCCTCCCCGTCGATCAGGCAAATTCAGGCATCCCGGCGAGTCGCCCGGCAGATCAACACGATTAGCCCCACCACGATCCCGACCGGGATCAAAATCGGGGCCAGCCCTGCGATCAGGACCAAAGCGGCCACGGCCGCCACCGCCGCGGTCCCCGCCAGGATCAAACCACCCGTCAGGATGGCCGCAGCCAAAAGGATCACGGGCAGCAACAATAACGGCGCCAGCTTCAGGGCAATCAGCGCAAAGAGAATCAAACCGAGCACCTTGAGGACGGTAATCATACTCTCAAAACCCAGCGAAACTGAAAAAGTTGCAGGTCATTGCGACCTGCAACCCGCGCGGGTATTACTTGGCGGGCGCTTTGCCGCCGACTACGGCTTCAACCGCACGCAGGAACGAATCGCTCAGCAGATTGACAGTCATGTCTTGCGGCAGGTAGCCGTCGATGTTCTTGAAAGCCTCGGCCATTGACTTGGATACTTCGATGCGCACGAACGCCTCGGAACCTTCCACTGCGTAGGCGCTCAGCTTAAGACGAGTCGCTTCCGCTTCCGCCTTACCCAAAGCTTCGATCGCCTGCGCTCGCAGCAACGCTGCTTCCTGTTCGCCTTGGGCAGCCAGCACATTACGATTCTTGTCGGCCAAAGCGGCAAACTCGACTCGCTTCGCGGCCGCTTCGGCATCGAGCACTTGTTGCTCGGCCAGTTTCTGGGCCGACAGAATGCCGACTTCCTTATCCCGCTTCGCATCCACCACGGCCTTTTCATAGGCGGCTTGAGCCTCGGCCTTGGCTCGGTCGGCGCGCGCTTCTGCCGCGCGAGTTTCTTCGATCGCGCGCAGGCGCTCCTGCACGGCCACTTGCCGAGCCTTGATCTGCTCCACATACGCCGGGTCGAGCCCGATGTGTTCGATCACAAAATTTTCCACAATCACGCCGCGCTTGCGTAGCTCTGCATCGGCCGACATCAGCGCCGAGGAAATATCACTCTGGAGCTTCACCAGACCCTCGCCTGAGTAAGCGTTCAACGCCGTGCGGGTCGTCGCCTGATCCTTCACCACGCGCATCAACTCCGGACGCAGAATTTTCTCTTCCACATTCCCGCGCACGGTCTTGTGCATATCCACCACAAAGTCCGGATCGCGGCGCCAGCGGATGTTGAGCGAAATCCGCATGTCCTGGCCTTCCGACGACTGCACCAAATAGCTATCCCGGCGACGGCCTTCTCCATAGGTGTCGCTGGACTGGTCGTTCATGACGAAGACTTGAGACGACATGTCGTATTTGAACACCTTTTGGGTGAATCCGGGAAAGAGGACGTAGGTCTTTGGCTGGAGGGCCTCGGCGATCACGCCGCCGTCCCAGGTTTCCTTCACGCCGAGTTCATTGCCTTCCACAGTGCGGATATCGACGATGAAGATACTTGCGAGCACGAGGCACACAACGATGACTCCTGTAACGATGAGGGTAACGATTTGTTTCATAAAGAGGGGGGGTTATTTGCGATGTTTGATGAGATAGATCGTGCAAACGACCACGTAGACGAGAAAGACCAGACCGATCAGCGGGAGCAGAATGCGAATCATTCCACTCTTCAAAAAATACGCGAGACCGAGCACCACAACCCACGCACCGACGAAAGCGACGAAGATCCTCCATGAGAATGGATTCTTGGGGGTTAGCTCGATGACGGGCTCCTGTTCAGACATGTTCGCAAAGTGTAGTTGCACCGGCGGTCGCGGCCAGCGCAGATTTCACTTATTCCAAACACGGCCCGCAATTCCACGCGCAAACCCCTCCTCGTGGTCTGCGCACTCATCGAGCGCGAGGGCTTGATTTTGATCGCGCAACGTCCTGCCGGCAAACACCTCGCGCACCATTGGGAGTTTCCCGGCGGCAAGGTTGAGCCCGGTGAATCCCCCGAGTCCGCGCTGATTCGCGAAATTCGCGAAGAGCTCGGCGGCGACTTCGTGCCCGTCAGCAAACTCCCCGCCAATGATCACGCCTACCCTCATGTCACTATTCGGCTGATACCGATCGTTGGCCATCTGGCCGCGGGCAGTCCTCCGCTCGTCGGTCGCGAGCATCAATCCATCGCGTGGGTCGACCCTCGCGACGTCGCGGATTATACGCTGGCTCCCGCTGACTATCCCGTGCTTGACGCCTACGAAAACCAAACCTGAGCCACGTCCGCGCCGCGGCGATTCCTCCTCGGATCGGCGACACTCTCAACGAATCTTGCCCGCATCGATCATCTCAAGCTGCCGCGCAATGAGCAGCGCTCGGGATTCACTGAGATTCTGCGCCGCCTCTAATCGCTCGCGACGCAACGCCAGCGCGGGATTACCCGGGTCGGTCGCCATCAAGACCTCGAGGGCCACGACGCGTGAATCCTGCGGGAGCACCGCCCAACGTGCCGCTCGACCCTCCACGGCGAGCGCTCCACGGGCCGCCTCCGGCATATCGCGGTCCAACGCTGCGGCAAACTTGTCCACGCTCCCCTCCGGCCCAACCATCAGATAAAAATTACGCTCGAACACCGCCCGAGTGCCGCCGCCAAAATTGATGTTAACGCCACCGAATGCATACCCGTCATCCGGCGACAGGAACGACGCGATCTCTGGCGCCACCGGCACATCCTTGATGCTCGGCAGCCAGCCGCTCTTCTCCATAAATATTTTGTTGCCCTCGTAGCTCGTGAGATACCGCAGGAAATCCACCGCCGCCGCACGGTTCGGACTGCGTTTGTTCAGATACAGCCCAAACGAGGTCACACTACTTCCGTCTGCGTAATGTCCGATCATTTGTTTGCCGACGACCGGATCGTTGACGCTCGGCTGCGGGCATCGCCACACCTCAACCGGAAAGTCCGCTAACTGCCGCAAGCTAGTCGCCTCCCAGGTGCCCGCAAATAGGAATAAAGCTTCGCCGCGCAGGAATTGGCGCACTGCTTCATCGCGCAAAAACCCCATGTAGCCCGGTTGCATCTGATCGCTCAATTCTCCGAGCAGCGACAGTCCGGCCTTGATCGCCGGCATCTGGTAGCTCCAGTCGCCGCGCAGATATTTCCACTGCGTCTCCCGCGCATAGAGTCCCAATATCCCGGTGGTATCGAGTTTCTGGGTCACCCCGTTGGCGATGCCTCCCATGTAGAAGACCATCATCCAATTCGCATTGTCGCGGCTCCCACCAAACGGCACGACGGATTCCTGCTGACGCCGACTGTAGTCGGCCACTTTGGCAAACAGTCCCCGCATCTCGTCAAAATCAACCGGAGGCTCGGGCGACCCCGTGATCTTGCGCAGCAGGTTCACATTGCAGAAGAGCCGGAGCGATATTTGGGTGAGGGTCACCGCATAGTATTGGCCGGGCTCGGGTGAATTCACGCGCTGCTCCTGTAGCTCGTCGACAAACGTATTCAACCACGGCAACCCTTCCAAGGTGGTCCCTTCGTTATAGGGATTCGGCTTAAGCAGATCTTTGGTCAATGGGTCGAAATACCGCACCGGTAGATCGGCCAACCCATCGAGCCAAGCCCCGTATTCGACGATGTCCGGTGCGTTGTTGCCCGCGAAATTCGCCCGCATCCATTGTCGGTAAACCTGCCCCGGCACTTTGACCTGCTGCACCCGCACCTCGGGATTCAGTTCCTCATAGCGGGCGATCACCGCGTCGATGCCTTCGGGCGGACCCTTTTCAATCTGCCAGTGCGCGAGGCGCACCGTGATCTTTCGTTCGTCAATCAACGGCGTTGATTTCGTAAACACCCAGTAAACTGCAGACAGATACGAGGCGACAAAGATGACCAAGCCGATCCGGCGCGCCTTGCCCTTGCTCATGGGGGGCCTCCTTCCTCAATCTTCGCGATGACTTCGAGCAGGCGCTGCTGCACATTGTAGGTCCTGCCCCCCGGCACCACCTCCGCTAGAAACCGCTCAAAATAGGCTCTCGATTGCTCCAGATGTCCGGCGCGGAATGATAACTCCCCAATCTGGATCATCAGATCATCCGGAGTGATCCCGAGCATGCCCCCCACGCGATCTGCGGCGATCAGATACGGCAAATACTCGTCGATCGGCAGTTCGTAAAAATTTGCCGCCCAACCCATCTGCATCGCCAGATCGCGCCGCAGGGTCGGCTCCGTGACTTGCTCCAACAATTTCGCCACTTCCGCCAACCGCGCCCGCGGATCAGCCGGCGTCTTCAGCGCGTAGAGTTTAACTAAACCCAGTTTCACCATCCCCAGCTGCGTCCAGTGACTCTGCGGCCAACGCCGCGCCAACGATCGATAAAGCTCCTCCGCCCGGGCGTAATCCGGCGTCGCCAGTTGGATCTGATAAATCCGCGCCCGCAGGTAGTGCGCCCGCGCCGCGATCTCGTCGCTTCCCTCCGCCAACTGCGCGAGCTGTCCATCGAGTCGTTGACAGTCTCCGTCTGACATCGGGGTTTTCGCCAATGCGATCACCACCAACGCCAATTCGCGCGTGCGTGCATCGACTCCCTCCAGATCATCCAGCATCACCCGCGCTTCCAGCGCCTGACTGTCGACCACATAGGTCCACATCTTCGCGACACTCGCCGACTCCCGCGCTTGCATCATCCCTCCCGTCGACAACAAAACACACAGCACAACACGGCGGGGGGTCACAGACAGGCGGGGCACCTCAGCAGGTTGCGCGGGAATCGGCAGCCCGACAAGCTCGGCGTGTATCAGCGCCGGTTTCACCGCCCAGCTCAACCCAACCGTGCGCCCAGTCCGCCTCACTCTAATGTGACCGCCCGCCGGGCCGCAGCACCCGCGCACATTCCCGCCAAACCGGCAGGACGTCCGGCACGAACACGTTCGCGACCGGATGAAAGATCAGGTCAAAGCTCGCGACGGGAAACACCGCCAGATCCTTCATGTCGCCTTACACTAGCCGCACATCCAACCCCTCGCGCTCCGCCACCAATTAGTCGCGCGCCAACTACTCGTCGGAATTTTTGAAACTCGCCACCCGTGCTCCCGCCGCCGCAAACAACGGCACCTGCTGGCCACCTCCCGAGGCCAAGCCGAGCACGTCCCGGTTGCGAATGTCGCCAAACCACTCCGCCGGCACCGCCCGATTCGGCGTCAGGATCACCCTCCAATCCCCCGCCCGCGCCCGCGCCACCTCTTCCGCTCCTACCGGCACCGACCACTGACTCCCCTCCTTCGCATGCGTGTTCCACGACCGCCGATTATGCTGAGTCACATCCATGACCACCATGACGACGCCACCACCCGCAATCTCGAGCAGCCTGACTGAATTTAACCACGAATGGACACCAATCGACACGAATACCTCCACACGATTCCCGCCCATGGGTTCGTCATGTTTAGGTCACATTCCATTCGGACTATTCGCGTCCATTCGTGGTTAAAAATCAGATCTCACTTCTCCTCAAAAACCATCGCCATTCGCGATAAATTCAATCCGGTTTCCGAACGGATCAGCCGGATAAAACCGAATCGCCAATTCGGGTGCGCTTCGTCCCACCCGACCAAACAATCCGCCGACGCGAGTCCCTCAGCCAGACCATCAAGATTCTCCACACAGAACGCCGGATGCGCTTTCCGTTGCGGCACGAAATTCTCCTCCACCCCGAGGGGCACGATCACCTCGCCCGCGCGAAACCAACACCCGCCGCGACTCGCTAAACGCTCCGGATTCACGTCCTCCTCCATCTCGAGCAGCCCGGACCAGAAAGTCCGCGCTTTCTCCTCTTCGCCCGAAGCCATCGCCAATTGGATGTGATCAAGCCGGGCAATCATGCTCATTGCCCCAACCCCAGCACGAACGCCAAGGTGCGGTTGAATCGCAGCATCGTCTCGTTATCCAATCGACCGATGACTCGCCCGATTCGCGAGCGAGTCACGGTCATGATTTTATCTGCCATGATCTGAGAGACCTGATCGAGCCCGTTTCCTGCGTTGGGTTCCAGTGTGATTCGGACCGCCGGCGTAGCCACCAAATGCGTAGTGAGCAGGCAGACCACCACACTAAGGGAACGCTCCATCGCATCCGACTGCACAATCACGGCCGGGCTCGGCTTCCCGTAATCTCCAGGAGCAACGACCGTGATCATGTCACCGCGACGCATCAGCGGGGAGGAACTTCTGCCACCGCTTCAATGAATGCCATAACCTCGGCTTCATCGACAGGATCGAGCAACGCGAGCTGTCGGTTGATTTCGGCTTGAAACCCGGGCGCATCGACATCCGGCACCCAAAGCTGCACCGGCTTCAATCCCTGAGCCCGCAGCCGATCACGATACGCCTGCATCTTCGTAACCGTCTTCTTTGCCTTGGCCATGGTGGTAACATGTTACCCGTAATGTTCTGAGTCAAGTCGCCCAGCATCCCCCCGGTTGACGCCCAAGCCCCCCCGCCGTCCTTCCTCAAGTTCATGAGCCTCTTGAGCTAAGATTCGTCCCCCTCCAACCGATCAATTTGTGACGATTCATCCTCGCCAGGCGGTCCGCGCCCTCCTCCTCTCACCCCAACACGAGGCCCTGATGATGATGATCAGACCTCCCGGCGGCGACGAAGCCTTCTGGATCGCACCCGGCGGCGGCAGCATACGTTCAATTGGGACGGTCGCCGCATCCGGCAACGTGAGCACTATCACATCGTGCGCGTCGAGCGATTTGCACCGATCATCTCGGATCCCATCGAAGCCAAAGTGCTCGAACAATTTCGATGGTGGTCGCTCGCCGCGATGGCCGCCACGCCGGAGCGGTTAACCCCGCTGTCCCTAGCAAAAATCGTGCGGTCCTACCTCGAAATCGGAGCGCCCGTCGAACCACTCATCGAAGAAGTTCTCGTCGACTGAGCGAACCTGCACAAACGGGGCGGACGGTGGTGTTAATTCGCCCACCCCGTGGTGGGTCGTGTCTTACAGGATCCCGTGTTCGAGCCAAGCATGCTCGCCCCGGGTCACCTGTTGCGCGAGTTCGTAGCCCCGCTCGTCGGCGTTGTGACCGACTCCGCGGAAATTCATATCGATGCGGAGGAGTGCCTGCGCCGCAAAGTCGTCGACCAAGGTCAGCACCTTGTCCTCGGCCTCGCCTTCCTTGAGCAACTTCTGCGCGTAGATACACGAAGCGGACAACGCGAACAGATCGCTGCCGATGTCGGCGATCCGGCCGAGCAGCACTTGGCGCTTCTCCAACTTCGGACCAAACTTCACCATCTGGTGAAAGAGCGTGCGCGCCATCTTCCGCGACTTCCCGGCGACCGTGCGCAGGTGCGACGCGAGACGCGGATGAATGTCCGCCGGCACCGAAGCACCAAACGGCAACCACTGGGCCGGATACCAGAGCGCATAAAAACCGACCGACTTGACCGCGCTGCGGATGCGCTCACCCCAGGGCCGCTCAGAGTTGAGCGCCACGCCCGCCACCTTGAGATGCGGATCGAGGGCCTCACGCATAATGAAGAGGCGCATAATCTCCGACGAACCTTCGAAAATCGTCGTCACTCGATTGTCGCGCATCAGGCGCTCCACTGGATGAGGTTTTTCGCCGCGTGCCTTGAGTGACTGCACGTTCTCATACCCACGACCACCGCGAATCTGCATGACGTCGTCGAGACACATCCAAGCTTTCTCCGTTGCCCAGAGTTTACAGATCGACGCCTCGAGGCGGATGTCCGCCTTCTTGTCGCGATCCACGATGCGCGAGGTCGTCAGCAGCATCGCTTCCATCGCAAACGCGTGCGCGGCGATTCGACGAATTTTCTCGGCAATCGCCGCGTGTTGCCCGATCGGCACGCCCCACTGGATGCGTTCCGCGCCCCATTCGCGGGCGATCGCCAGCGCCTTCTTCGCCATGCCAATCGACGACGCGGGAATCGAGAGACGCCCGGCGTTGAGCGTTGAGAGGGCCACCTTCAGCCCGCGGCCCTCGCCGCCGACCACGTTGGCCTTCGGCACCCGCACGTTGGTGAAGCGCAACACGCCGTTGTAGAGGGCGCGCAATCCCATGAATTGGCTGCGGTGCACGATCTCGATGCCAGGCGAGTTCGCCTCGACGACAAAGGTCGTGATTTGAGTGCGCGGCTTGCCGTTGACCATTTTCGGCGGCGTCTGCGCGGCCACGATCAGCAACTTCGCCCGCGTGCCGTTGGAGCACCAGAGCTTCTCGCCGTTGATCACAAAATCATCCCCGTCCGGCTCCGCCTTCGTCGTCATGCGAGCGGGATCAGATCCGACCCCCGACTCCGTCAGCGCAAACGCCGACAGTTCTCCGCCCGCCACGCGGTGAAGGAACTGCTTTTTCTGCTCCGGCGTGCCAAACAACACCAACGGCTGGGCCACGCCCACGGATTGGTGCACCGACACGTGCGCGAAGATGTTCATGCAGTGACTCGCGATCAGCTGGCACGCGCGACAGTAGGTCGTCTGCGAGAAACCGAGCCCGCCATATTCACGCGGCACCTTGATGCCATAGGCGCCCAGCTTGGCCAGACCCGCCATCACCTCGTCGGGGATTTCGCCTTCGCGGTCGATCGCATCGGCATCGACCTTCTCCAACAAGAATGCGCTGAGGTCCGCGAAAAACTTGTTCGCCCGCTCAAGTTCCTCACCGTCGATCTCCGTTACCGGATGAAGCTTGTCGGGCCGAAACCGCCCCATGAACAGATGCGCGGCAAAGCTGATGTCGTCGTGCGACTCGCGCGCGGCCTCGGTGATTTCGAGCGCAGCTCGCTGGCCTGGGTTCATCTTCGACATGTCGATGACCGAAGAAGATTCGTCGCTGTTTTTCTGGGAAGGGGGGTTAGGCATGGGTAACGGGGCGCCCAAGGCGCCCATCAACGCGGCGGACCACGCGCGGGTTCAGTCCATGTGAAACGGCCGCCACCAACCGGTCAACGACACCCTCTCCCACCACCGCGACTTACTCCTTTGTGAGTAGATAATCTGGGAGGTCGTATAGGTTGTCATTGCGAGGAGCTCGCAGAGCGAGCGACGTGGCAATCCATCGGAGTGGATCGCCAGGTCCGGCGAAGCCGGACTCGCGATGACGAGGGAAACTAGACCACCACCAAAACTCCGCCCGTTTTGCCGCTCGATCGCGTCATCATGATCTCAGGCCTTGGCCTTCGCTGGGCTCGTGTTCAACGTGGCGAGAGTCTCATGCGCCCCAACATTCTCCTGATCACTTCTGACCAGCATCGTGCGGATCATTTAAGCGCGATGGGCACGCCGGGGTTTCGCACGCCGAATCTTGATCGGATGGCGCGGGAAGGAGTCCACTTCAACCGCGCCTACACGCCCTGCCCCATCTGCACGCCGACGCGGGTCTCGTTGCTGACCGGACAGTATCCCTCGCGCCACGGCGCCTACTCGATCGGGGTGACGCTCGACCCCTTCCCCACGCAAACCATCCCCACCGTGCTGGGCGAGGCCGGTTATCACACCGCGCTCTTCGGCAAACATCATTTCGTGCGCCGCGACGATGAACTCGAGCATATCAGCGGAATGAAGAATCCGCCGCCTGAGTTCTGGGAAAATTGGACTGGTCCCTACGTCGGCTTTCAGGAGTTTCAGGCCAACACCGGTCACACGATCAACAACCTGCCTGAGGCGCACTACCGGCTTTTCCTCGAAGCCAGTGGGCAGGACTACCAACAATGGTTTCCTCAATATCGGAAGGGCGACTACAACTATTTCGAAACCGGCGCGTGGGCGATTCCGCCCGAGTTGCACGACAGCTCTTGGGTCGCGCAAGTCACCAACGACTATCTGCGGCGGCGCGCGGGTGCAGCCGAACCGTGGTTTTGCTGGGCCAGCTTTCAGGATCCACATGAGCCGTTTGTCTGTCCGGAGCCGTGGTATTCGGCGGTCGATCGAGACAAACTTCAACTCTACCCCGGCTATCGCGAAGGCGAGTTCGACGACCGCCACGAAATTTATCGGCGCATGCACTCGCGCGATTTCGGCCCGATCGACGACGGCCACGGCATCCCGTCCTCCTTCGGCGAACCCGAGCGCAATCCCGTCCTGCGCGCAGCACTCCAAGCCACCGCCGGCATGGTCAACTTTCTCGACGACCGCATCGGTGCGATCTTCCGAACCCTCGAGGAAACCGGCCAGCTCGACAACACCCTCGTCGTTTACACCTCCGACCACGGCGAGATGCACGGCCATCACGGGCTCTGGGGCAAGGGCTGCGCCGCCTACGAAGATTCGCAACGCATCCCTATGCTCGCGTGGGGTCCGGGTCTCATCCCTGCCACCGGCAAAACTGAGGCCCTCGCCAACGTCGTCGATCTCCCGCGCACCTTTCTCCAATTTGCCGGCGTCAAGCCGCCGCTCGGCCTGCAAGGCTGCGATCTGAGCCCCATCCTGCGTCGCGAAAAAGCCTCCGTGCAGGACGCCGTGCTCATCGAGCTGCGTCCAACCCACTCCACCCTCTATCAAACCACGCTCGTCACCGCCTCCCACAAACTCGTCGTCTACCGCGACACCGACGAGGGCGAACTCTACAACCTCGACAACGATCCCAGCCAATACCGCAACCTCTGGAGCGACCCCACCTCGCGCGACCTCCGCGACGCCCTGATGCGCCGCCTCGTGCGCTTCAACATGGAGCGCGAACCCGAGGCCCCGCCCCGCGTGAGCTTCGCTTGACTAAGAATCAAACCTTTGGGAACCACGAATGAATACGAATCAACACGAATATAGTTTGAATCGAATCCTCATAGCTTTCGTTACTAACACGAAATCAACTCCGTTCCATTCGTGTGAATTCGTATCCATTCGTAGTTAAAAATTAGCCCCCTCTCACCTTGCATCCCGACGATCCTAAAGGTTCCTGCTGCGCACCCGGTCGCGATCATGCCGACAGCGATGCGCCGACCATGGCCACCAGTGAGTTTCACCGCACGACCACTGGCTCCACCGCCGGCATGAAGCTCCTCCCCGGTGGCGAGTTTTTGATGGGCAACGAGGGCGACTACGGCTTTCCCGCCGACGGCGAAGGTCCGATCCACTCCGTCCACCTCGATCCGTTTTATCTCGATGCCACCTGCGTGACCAACAAGCAGTTCAACGACTTCATCAACGCGACGCACTACCAGACCGAAGCTGAAACATTTGGCTGGTCGTTCGTCTTCTACGGACACCTCACCCCCGCCCAACAAGCCACCGCCGTGCGCTCGCGCGTGCTCGGGAGCGAGTGGTGGTGCCGCATCGACGGAGCCACGTGGCGGCACCCGGAGGGACCGAAGACCAACATCAAGAAACGCTGGAGCCACCCCGCCCTGCACGTTTCGTGGAACGACGCCCTCGCCTATTGCGCGTGGGCCGGCAAACGCCTCCCCACCGAAGCCGAGTGGGAGTTCGCTGCCCGCGGCGGCCTCGCCCAACAGCGCTTCCCTTGGGGCGACGAACTCGAGCCCCACGGCAAACACCGCATGAATGTCTGGCAGGGCACTTTTCCCTCTCACAACACCGAGGCCGACGGACACTACGGCCCCGCTCCCGCCAAAAGTTATCCCGCCAACGGCTACGGCCTCTACAACCTGACCGGCAACATCTGGGAGTGGTGCTGGGATGGGTTTGACCCCACCTACTATCAACATTCGCCTCGCGAAAATCCCACCGGCCCAACCGCCACCGATCGCCGCATCATGCGCGGCGGCAGTTATCTTTGCCACGCGAGCTACTGCAACCGCTACCGCACCGACGCCCGCAGCGCCAACACCCCCGACAGCTCCACCGGCAACCTCGGCTTCCGCTGCGCCCGCGATGTTGCGCCCCAGAGTTAAGCCGTCTCACTCCACCCGTGCTCACCTCTGAAACTAAACGGCGCCTCGACGCCTGCCGCGATCTCCTCGTTGGCAAACTCCCCCTTCCATCTGATCAGGTCGAGCTCATCACCCTCGCGCTCATCTACAAATTCATGGACGACCTCGACGAGGAATCCGTGGCGATGGGCGGCAAGCGTTCGTTTTTCACCGGCACCCTCGCGAGCTACCGCTGGCGCGCCCTTCTCCCGCAGACCGTCGCCGCTGACGAGCGCGTGACGCTTTTCTCCGAGGGCCTTGAAGCCATCGGCAACGCGAAGACCGGAGCGCACCTCCCCGCGCTCTTCCGCGATATTTTCCGCAACGCCTTTCTCAAATTCCGCGACGGCCGCATCCTCACGCTCTTCCTCACCGAGGTAAACGGCTTTGCCTACTCCCACAGCGAGGAGCTGGGCAACGCCTTCGAATACCTCCTCCAGTGCATGGGCACGCAGGGCGAAAACGGCCAGTTCCGCACGCCCCGCCATATCATCGACTGGATCGTCGCCTGCCTCGACCCGTCGCCCACCGACACCATCCTCGACCCCGCCTGCGGCACCGGCGGCTTCCTCGTCTCCGCCTACCGGCACATCCTCGCGAAAGCCACTTCGCCCGGCTCTACGCTCCCCGGTGACCGCCTCGGCCACGAGGAACGCCAGCGCCTCTACGCCAATTTCACCGGATACGACATCACCGACCTCATGGTGAAATTGTCCAAGGTGAACCTCTTTCTCCACCAGTTCCCCAGCCCCGCGATCCACATCTACGACTCGCTCAGCAACGACGCCCGCTGGTCCGAGAAAGCCGACCTCATCCTCGCCAATCGGCCGTTCATGACACCAAAGGGCGGCGTCACCCCGCACACCAAGTTCCGCATCCCCGCCAAGAAGGCCGAGGTCCTCTTCACCGACTACATCGCCGAGCACCTCACCCCCGACGGCCGCGCCGGCATCATCGTGCCCAACGGCATCGTCGCCACCACACAGAACGCCTACGTGAAACTCCGCCGCTTTCTCGTCGAGGACAGCCTCGTCGCCGTCGTGAGCCTGCCCGCCGGCGTCTTCAAGCCCTACTCCGGGGTCAAGACGAGCATCCTCCTCCTCGACAAGAAACTCGCGCGGAAGACCGACAAAATCCTCTTCCTTAAAATCACCGCCGATGGTTTTGACCTCGGCGACCAGCGCCGCGCAATCGAAGCCGATGATCTTCCTGAAGCCCAGCGCGTCGTGAAGGCGTTGCTGAAAGGAAAATTTTCCGCCGACTTTGCGAGCCCGCTGAAATGGCAGCTCGTTGAGAAGCGGGAGCTGCTGGCGCATGTGGGCACGAGTCTCCAAGCCGAGGTCTACCTCGGTGAAGCTACCCCATCGACAACGGGTGAATTGGTCGCACTCGGTGACGTCGCCACGCTCGGAAACGGCGGAACTCCTTCGACGACCAATCCCTCATTCTGGAAAGGCGACATCCCGTGGGTGTCTCCAAAAGACATGAAGTCTCTGGTGCTCACCGACACCCAAGATCACGTCTCAGCTGAAGCGATCGAGAGCAGTGCGACGAAGCTCTTGCCCGCCGGAACCGTCCTCTGCGTTGTTCGGTCGGGAATTCTTCAACACACGCTTCCCGTCGCCATCACTGCGCGACCGATGTGCACAAACCATATGGGTATTTACGTGACTCAACCGACCCCAACCCGTAGTGTTTTCGGCGATGGCGGAGGATTATCCGAAGACGATGATGGAACTGGAAAGTCGCTTCA
>Ga0209491_10002153_pt1 | contig 35926 bp, 27 predicted proteins | sample BON02_FD_187213 | JGI IMG/M metagenome (GOLD analysis project Ga0209491, IMG submission 187213) | Freshwater microbial communities from Lake Bonney liftoff mats and glacier meltwater in Antarctica - BON-02 (SPAdes) (version 2) | ecosystem: Environmental > Aquatic > Freshwater > Ice > Glacier... | reverse complement strand
TTGATAGGATGACCAGTTTTTCTACCACTTAAATTAATTTTCAGTCCGCACACTATTTGCTTTATTTTAGCCCAAAATATATTGAAAATTCATCGAATTTGGCATTTTAAAGACTGGATGCAAAATGTGCTTGAATACTCTGTCCAATCCTAAAACTAATCTAAAGGAAATGAAAGTAAACATAACCAAACGAATTACCCCATAAACATTATGGCAGATAGAAACCATCCAGTTTAATTATTCCTCCTATTTCTTTTATAAAAGCTAAAAAGATCTAACCCCAGCGAATGGGGTTAGATCCAAATGGGAGGTGAAGAAATTAAAACTTCACCCCGAAAGACATATAAAACGTCCGCCCCTCGGCTGGCATGATTCCTGGACCGGGATAGCCACCTGCTCTTCGCGTAAAATACGCCTCATCAGCAAGGTTATTTACGCCAGATTTCAAAGTGTATTTCTTTTTGTGAGTATATCCTGCTGATAGATCCTGAACCACATAAGCTGGAATCAAACCTGAAGTTGCAGCTGCATTTGGTTCCACAGAGTTAGTCGCATCAGAGAAAGTCTCGCCAATATCGCTAAGCTGCCAAGTCATCGAGAAGTCTTTGTAGCGATACGTTGCACCATAACGGTTGATCTTGCGAGGCGCATTTTCCACACGATTTCCGGCAAGATTACTGACTACAATTTCACCATTGCTTACCGTCGTTCTTTCGAAATCCTGATATTCTGCATGCACAAAGGCAAGTGATGCGAAAAAATGAATGTAGCCAATTGATGAATTGCCAACGAAAGCTGTAATCGGGTCAAACTCTACGAAAGCCTCCACACCTTGGCTAACTGACTCTCCGAGATTAGTTCGGAATTGGAAACGAGTGCCATCAGCGGCAGTTTGAGTGATAGTACCAATTCGATCAGCATAGTTGAGGTAGAAATAACTTGCATCAAAATTCAAGAATGTGCCGATATTTCCTCGATATCCCAAGTCAAAATTGAAACCGCGTGCATCTTGAAGATTAGAATCAATCACATCCGTAGTCGCCGGCGGAGTCAGATCAGAGATCAGCACCGGTCGATAGGCTTGTGAGAAATTGCTATACAATTCCGTTGTTTTCGTCAGATGATATTCTCCACCAAAACCCAATAAGGCAAAATTCCGGTTTCGTTGCTCAGGAGTCAAAAGTTGCGGCACACCGTTTACAGTATTTAGCGTTCCTTCCATATTGGATGAAATATGCTCCAGTCGAATACCGGCAGTCAGCAACAGCTTATCAGTGACATTGAACATGTTTTCTACGAAAGCTGCATGATTGGAATTCACGAAATCCAGATCACGTGGATAGCTTGATTCTACTAAATCGAAATTCATGTCCGGACCTGCATCACCCACACCACGCTGTTGCCGATCAATATTTCCTTTGAAATATCGGTATCCACTGACCAGATTATGTTCTTTTCCAAAAAGTGAATAGGCAGTGCTGAACCTTAGCTCCGTTCCGAAAGTATGGTAAAAGTCACGGTCCACTTGGCGATTTCCAAGATTATCATCTGTAGTAATCGCTTGCACAAAACCTACACTATTTCGCTCTGCGATAGTTCCAAAAGCTTTGAAGTTGATTTTTGACTTTGGACTTAGGATATAGTCTGCATTCAGTGACGGGATAAACCAAGGCGTACTGAACCAATTTCTGGATCGAGTACTTTGACTCGGATCTTCGGCAAACTGTGCATCCGTCAGACCACCAGGCTGCTGACTCGTGGTCGTCATGTAAGTCATTTCGGTACCGATCTTTAAGCGATTGTTTACTGCATAATTCACCTCAAGATGTGCGTGATCAGTATTGAAAAAGCCATTATCACGCCAGCCATTTCCTCTTCTTTTCTGGTAATATGCAGTATAGTCCCACTTCCCTTCTGTTCCTCCGATGTAGTTGAATGTACTGAAAAGCCCATTGCTACCTACCGTATTAATGGACTCAGCCGTGAATTGCGTGGATGGGTCAGGCTTGCGCAAAACAAAATTCATCAATCCACCAAACTGAGGACCATATTGTAAAGAAGAAGCACCTCGGATGATTTCGATGTTTTCTACCACTTCCATCGGAGGAGTGAAATACGCCTCTGGATAGCCCATAGGATCAGGCGTAATGTCGTAACCATTCATTCGGACATTGAATTCCCAAGATCTGTTTGGGCTCAATCCTCTGGATGCCACGCCAAGTTGAATACCTGAACCGTCATTTTCCCAGATGGAAATTCCAGGAGTTCGACCAAATATCTGTCGGCTATTATTCATCGCCAGATTAGCATCAATCTCACCTAAGCGAATCACCTCATTTTTTCTACCTGCATTGATGCGGAAATCTTCGACTTCAGGAAGACGACCCTGGCCATTCATTCCCCTGCTTGACATCAGTTCGAAAGATTCTAACCAGATCTCATCAGCTACCAATACAAAATCAAGGTTTTTGACTTCGCCTTTGTCAATCGAAAAAGGCAGGCTTTGGATTTTAAAACCAATCATATTTGTCTTTAACGCATAGGAGCCAACGGGTAAATCTTTGATTACAAAGTCTCCATTTTCATCGGATTGAACCCCTCTTACTGTTCCTTCAACAACAACTGAAACTCCTGAAATAGGCTTTTGCTCCTGATCAAGAATTTTTCCTTGAACTGAATTTCGCTGGGAAAACGCCAAACTCAGTGACAAGAAATAAATAACCAAAGTGGTATAAACTACTCTCATTTTTATAATATTTTATTAAGACTGATTTTAAATAGTGGCGTAAAACTAGTTCCTAGAATCATTCTAAACAAGCCCTATTAAGAAAAAGTCTAAATAAAATTAAGCCTAGGTTTCATCCGATTTTGATGCTTTTTTTTCAGGAGAAAGCTTAACTTTTAGAAATCAATATTTTAAGTGATGAAGCAGCCTTTCCTCCTTATTTACCTTATAGCACTATTTAGTGTCAGTTGTGCAGAAAAGCCAAAGTCAAAACCCAATATCCTCTTTCTATTCGCAGACGACCAGAGAGCTGATGCTCTAGGAATAGCTGGAAATAATATTCTTAAAACTCCAAACATTGATCAGCTCGCAATAGCAGGTACTCGATTCTCCAATGCCTATGTTATGGGCGGAAATCACGGCGCCATCTGCGCTGCCAGTCGGGCGATGATGTTATCTGGGAAAAGCCTTTTTCATGTCTTGGACAAATTGGAAGGAGAAGAAACAATGCCGATGTACTTTGCAAAGCAGGGCTATGAAACCTTCGGTACAGGCAAATGGCATAATGAAAAGGAAGTGTTTGAAGCAAGTTTTCAAAAAGGTGAAAATGTATTTCTGGGGGGAATGGCAGATCATTTCAGTATTGCTGTTCGGGATCTCCAAGTCGATGGGAAGCTTTCCGAAGCTACGAAAAAGGGCTATTCGACAGATTTATTCACCAATGTCACCAAAGACTTCTTGAATGATTATGCTAAATCAGATCAACAAAACCCCTTTTTTGCATACGTCTCATTCACTGTTCCACACGATCCATATTCTCCTAAGTTCGGGTATATCAATCGCTACGATACGGCTAAAATCCCACTTCCTGAAAATTTCTTGGGTCTTCATCCTTTTGAATTTGACCAATTGAATGTTCGGGATGAAAATCTTACCGGATGGCCTAGACAACCTGAAATCGTGAAAGAAATTCTCTCGGACTATTATAGTCTGATCACACACTTGGACGATCAAGTTGGGGAGCTGATCGCTACGCTAAAAGATAATGGACTCTATGACAACACAATTATCGTCTATGCTGCGGACAATGGCTTGGCAATCGGTTCGCATGGGTTGCTTGGAAAGCAAAACTTGTACGAGCACTCTACCAAAGTGCCCATAATCATTACTGGACCGGGTATCCCTAAAGATCAACTTTCAGATGCTTTGGTCTATTTGTATGATCTCTATCCGACTTTAGTAAATTTGGCAGGATTAACAGCACCAGAAGGAATTGATGGAAAGGATCTTGTACCTATTCTTAGGAGTAGAGAAAAGGAGGTTCGGCCTACTCTTTTCACTGCCTATCGACATACGGTCCGAGCGATTCGCAAAGGGAATTGGAAATTGATTCGATATCCTGAGCGGGATTTCACCCAACTTTTCAATCTTAAAGTGGATCCATTTGAGTTGAATAATCTAGCTGAACTGGAGCCGGATAAAGTGGATGAACTTCAACGCCTATTGGAATCTGCCCAGAAATCAGCTGGAGACACGGTCGCCTGGACTGCAAAAGTTATTCTCCCTATGGAGTATGATCATACTAAAATCGAGCGAAAGCCGGATCAATGGCAACCAGAATATACTTTGAAGAAATATTTTGACAGTTCAAAAAAGGATTAAACCTCTGTTCGATTTTGAGATTGAAACTGTCCGATTTTGAAACACCCAGAAATAGAAGACCTTTTAAACTTAGCGAAAAGGCCGTTTAAAAATTGGAATATGAATTGATAACTAGAATAAAAAAAACCATCCTATGCTCACTTTCTTACTTTGGATCATACTTTTTATCATCTGCTGGCCGATTGCAATGATCGCTTTGATCCTATACCCACTCGTTTGGTTGCTGCTGCTGCCATTTCGACTCTTGGGTTTTGCGGTTGAGCTATCTTTTGACTTGGTACGAAATATATTTTTGCTCCCCTTCCGCTTGCTTGGCAAAGCTTAATTTTGCTTTGTTTACTGAAATGCGCATTTTTGATTCAATCCAATATTTGACTCAAAATTGATCTAAATGAAGTACGCTCTTTCAATTCTCCTCCTTTGCTTCAGCTTTTCACTTTTCGCCCAAGAAAAAATCGTTTTTAAAGGTGGGAAAGAAGGCCATGCGATTTACAGAATTCCTGCAATTATTTCCATTCCCAACGGCGACTTACTTGCCTTTGCCGAAGGCCGAGTAAATGGCTACGATGATTTTGGAGATATCAATCTGGTGATGAAACGAAGCAATGATCAAGGAAAAACTTGGTCTAAAATTCAAACCATTGTGGATTATGATTTATTGCAAGCTGGAAATCCTGCTCCGGTGGTGGACTTGCACGATCCTGCATATCCAGATGGCGTAGTTTACCTTTTTTATAATTCCGGCAACAATCATGAATATGAGATCCGGATGAATCAGGGAGTTCGAGAAGTTTGGATGATCAGATCGGTTGATTTTGGAACAAACTGGGAAGATCCTGTGAATATCACCGCCAAAGTCCACAAGCCTAATAATCCCAATTTCAATCCAAGCTATACGAATCCGGCCGATTGGCGCCACTATGCTAATACACCGGGACATGCATTTCAATTCCAAAAAGGTAAATACAAAGGCAGAATCTATGTCGCTGCAAATCATTCACAGGGACCTCCAAAAGAAGATTTTATGGAATACCAAGCTCATGGATTCTTTACAGATGATCATGGAAAATCCTTTCAAATTTCCGAATCAATCCAATTCCCTGGTTCAAATGAATCCATTGCTGCCGAGCTTCCTGATGATCGAATGATTATGAGTATTCGAAATCAACGCGGAGATATTCGCCAGCGGATCTTGGCTTTTTCTGAAGATGGAGGAGCAACATGGAGTGAGCAGTATTTTGAGCCTAGCCTAGTAGATCCTGTTTGTCAAGGATCTATTCTTTCATTTGAAGATCCTTCGGGAAAAGTGATTTTGGCACATTCCAATAATGACAATCCCAGCCAACGAAATGATTTGACTATTAAATGGAGTGAGGATTTGGGGAAAACTTGGGGCAAGGCTACACTGCTGGAGCATAAGGAAATATCGGAGAACGTCGCTTGGACTGCCTATTCAGATTTGGTTTACCTTGCAGACGGGCAACTAGGAATTCTTTACGAACGAGATAATTATCGAGAGATTATATTCCAGACAATCCGTCGACAAGATTAACTTATTTCCGGATGAAGAATTATGGGTATCTACAATGAGGCCATTAGCCTTATTTTCTTGTTCATTGGGATAGAAGACGGAAACGCTCAATTATCAAGTATGCGCCAAATATATTTTCACCTCTTCTGTTTACTGGCAAAGTAGCAGGTAATCGAATAAGGAATTATCGAATTGTGATTTAGGCCTTTCATCAATTTATATCTTATTAATTCATTCATATCGCTTATTTCCTTCTTCAACTCATCTTCCACGCTGACTGCAAATATCTCCATCAGCGGCAGAACATCAGATACTGAAGAAAATTAATTGATCTATTCTTTCGCAATCTTCAAAGCACTGGGCTTTGGTCATTAATTTAATTTCTCAACTCTTTTTTTACCTGAAATGCTAAAGACCTTACAAGAGCATAGTTCATTCTCAGATCATTTGGAAAAAGAAGTAGATAGCCAGGTATTAAAATCAAAAAAACAGGTTTCTGAATCGACAAGAGAATTATTAGAGTGAGCGGAACAACAGTTTGATAAAATGATGACATAAAAAATGTCCAAGACCCTTTCTCAGGAACCAAAATCAGCACCTGAGTGATGCTGGTTACCCTTGCAATTACCATTGTATAAATTATAAAACAGCCTAAAAAAACCAACAGAATGAGCTGGTCAAATGAAAGTACCAGCAAACCAAAAAAGACCAACTCGGCACAAATAATAATTCTTTCTAGCAGTTTTATTTGATTAGTTTTTGAGTTGGAGGCGAAAGTTTTAACTCCTGCGATTCTATCATTGTGAAGATCTAAAAACTGATGCCATAGAATTCCTCTCAAGCCATACGAAAATGACCATACGCCTAAAATCAAAAAAACATAAACGTCATGTTCCCTACCCATAAACTCAAACATCCCTGATAAAACAAATAACGTTGGAAAAACATGAGCCCCAAAAGCATCAGCAAAAACGCCTAAAACCCCACGGGATTTCAAACGGATAGGGGGAATAGAATACAGACTGAAGGAAATCCAAGCTCCTAAATAAAACAAGATCGTCGTAGAGTAAACCCATAGGTACCAAGTGAAAAAAGATCCTAATGACACGATCAAAAAAATATAAGCAATAGACCTTCCAGTAGAAAACCCGGCTAAGCGGTTAAGTTTTCCCGCTTTACTGTCATCCTCCAAATCCGTAAAATCATTAATCAGGCTTACAAAAATTGCTCCCGTCACAATGGCTCCAAGCAAAATCAACAAGTGGAAAAATGCAGAAATAGGATTATAGAAACCCAAATCCAAGAGCACCAATAGTCCTACAAACAGAAACAAAGTCAACTTATACTCCCACCATTCATTAGACCTAATAAATCCTAAAATTTTCACCCTCTTATTTCATTTATGATAGGAACTTCTTTTTGATCCCCCATAGTTATCATCTTCTTGGCAACTCTCATCAATACTTGAAAACTGGAGCGATCTGTTAATGCCGGAATTTCCCGAAGTGCAGTTCCAAAGTATTTAAAGGCCTGCAAACGACTTTTAACACCAGGCCTTTTTACCTCATAAATAGAAAGCTTTATTAGATTTTTGAAGTACTTTTTGCGGAAAACATTGAGTTCGTTTTTATTCAGCGATTTTTCAAAAAAACCGATCATTTTACCAAAATCTTCCACATAAAGCAACTTTCTGATTTCGATAAACTTTCTACCATCATAGATATTAGTATCGTTAACTCCTTTTAGCCACAGCTTTTGAAAAGTAAAGGCTGCTTTGCACTCCTTTGAAGTGATGATATCCAGCAGAATGCACCAGTCATCGGCAATATTGATATCCTCATTCCATTTAGATACAAAAGAATCTTTTCGAATTATTAATCCAGAAGATGGAGACACGCATGAATTAACAAAAAGACTTCTTAGCGAAGAATAATCAGGAAATATCCATCGATTCGGATCCAGATCATTCAAAAGAGGTCGAGTGGATGCATGGGATTTCAGAAAATCGAAAGTTGATCCGTCTTTTTTAGATTGATGCCAATTAGTAAAAGAAAAATCGAGATCATACTTTTCTATGTTTTCAATTTGTTTTTCTACAAACTCAGGAAGCCATTGATCGTCAGAGTCCAGTGTAGCTATATATTTTCCTTTAGCACAATCGAACCCATAATTCCTTGCAGATCCTTGACCTCCATTTGGCTTGTAGATATATTCAATATTTTCAAACGATCCCACTACTTCACATGTAGTATCAACAGAACCATCGTCAATTACAATCAATTGAATATTCGGATAAGTCTGGTTAAATACGCTTTCAATAGCTAGACCAATCAAGTTTGCTCTATTATATGTGGGTATAATCACAGTTACCAGCGGCCTATTATTCATCTATGAGACTATTTATTTTTTGAGACAATCTATTTTGAGGAAAATCCTGATGTGTAAAGTTGAATTTTTTGAATGCGAGCTTTCCAATTTCTTCAAACTCATTTTTTCTCGTCCATGCCCTTTCCATTGCTTCATCAATTGAAGCCACATTAGCTTCCGCCAAAAATCCATTTTCACCCTCATCGATAAGCTCTGAATTGCCTCCTACCGAGGTGCCAATCACTACTCTTCCAGCAGCCATAGCCTCTTGAACTACCAGTGCAAACCCTTCACTTCTAGATGGTAAAATCAATCCATGATAAGAACTCCAAATATCTGATGCATTTAAAAATCCTTTGAACTCTACATTTTTGAGTTCAAGGTAAATAACCATTTCTTTAAGCGCTTTCTCATCTGGGCCTGAACCAATGAAAGAAATACGAATCTTTCGGTTTCGCCATTTTTCAAAAGCTAAGACTCTGAGTAAAATATCTTGCCCTTTGTCAATCAAGAAGAGCCTTCCAATACAAACAAGTTCGAGGTAATCCTCAATCTTAGGAAAAGGAACAGGCTCGGGAAATCTTTTAATTGGATATTGGACCAGCGAAGCCTTGGGTATTTTTATTCCAAACTGTCCTTGGGTAATCTCAAGATTTTGCTTTGAAACGAAAAAGTTTTGCCTACTTCCCCGGATTGCATCAAGCATCAAACTCCTTTCATTTGTCGGTGGCCAGAAAAATTCTACCGCCTTGTGCGAAATAAAAACATAGGGAATGCCTAGTTTTTTGCATAAAAGACCAAAGGGCAAACCGTCAAAATTGATTCCCTGATTGATCAAGACCAATCTCGGTCTATTCTTTTTAAGTTGGCTGTAGAAATTTAAATGCATAGAATCCAAAGAAGGAATCTCAGCGCTTCCCAACACCCATCGTGCAATCGTATTCTTTTTTAGAATCCTGACTAGTCTTGACTTTTCAACCAATTCTACAAGTTTAACTTTATCATTCGCAAGTTTTAAAAAATTGGGATGTGACCATTTGATGTTGCGCTTTAGAACCGTCACATCATAACCCATGGATTGAAGTACCGGAGAAGTTTCAAACCACAGTGATTCTGAACCGCCCCAAGGATCAAAAATCGTGGATAAAATGAAAATCTTCTTTTTCATCAACTCGGATTTTTAAAATCACTAGACCCAGCAGTGTAACGGTGAATCGCTTCAAGGCAAATACCGGTTGTCAATTCTTCAGCTCCCCAACCCATAATTTGCTTTCTGCCTCCGTACGTTAAAAGTCTTTTTTTCCACGCTCCGGAAGGCTTTTGATTGTTAATTAAAAATTGAATTGAGGATTTAGGGATATCTTCAGTAAGGTCTAGATTTAGCAAAGTACAAATGGCTAAAGCTGTATCCTGAGAATTTCCATCTACACTTCCATCACCTGAGAATGATGTTAAAATCCGGTCTCGTATGATAAACCGAATCGGTTCAAATTTTTTAATCCCTTTGTGATAATTCTTTGAGATTAAAAAATAGATGGTTTGAAGGTTCAAATACCATTTATCGCAGGATGATTCTTTATTTTCCAGAATGGTATTAAGCAGGCTATCAATAATTTGTTGTGTCTCTTTGACATCTCCCAAATAATAAAGCAAATTATTATTTACAATCAAGTCCACATCATTCCGCTCACATTCAAAATACTTCCAAAACACGTGAAGTTTAAGAGGATTTTTGACCTCTTTCATTACATAATACCAATAAACCGGATTCAGATTCCATTTCCAACGGAAAGTGAACCACGTGAAAAATAACCCATTTTTATTTTGCAAACTCAGCAAGGCTTTTTTATTGGAAGGGAAATCAATCCCCATTTCCTCCAAAATAACACTGGCAAGTGAAGTATTATCTATATCGTAAGGATTGATAACAAACCATGGATGCTGCGGAGTGAAGTTTTGCCATATCCCAAATCGGCACATTTTTTCTTTCACAAACCTTGAAATACCTTCCAAAATTGAATTCGAATCCTCAAATTCCCTAAGATGAAACAACGAGAGTGCTATAATTAAGGCCGGATAAAAAGAATGATCATCTTTTTCAGTCCACCCTTTTACAGTTCCCACCTCAAAATTTTCCATTGCATCATTGGTGCAATTAATCGATTGGGCCGTTTCGGAGGAAAATCCTCCATCTCTAAATTGCTTTTGTTTTAAAAATGACAAACCAAGTAGAAGTGTATTTTTTGTGATTTCGGGATCTATCATCTAACGATTAAGAGTTCGGCTTCAAAAGTATTCTTTTCTATTAAAAAAAACACTTTTGATGATGGTAAAAAATTTGTAAAATTAAGTAACCTATTTTCTGACCAACTTTATACGATATCCTCGTGAGGAAGCACAGGTTGTAGACAAAATATTTTCTGATTATCCGCAATGATGTCAGTAACCTCTCTTTCTTTGGTTAACTGGCGGGGAAAATTCACAAAGCCAGGGCATCCTATGAGGTCTAGATAGCAATTGGGAGAAGTACCGGCAAATCTAGTGTTTACCATATATTATTCGGTTTTAACCTTTTAATGTTACAAATGCGGATATACCTATAACCTAACAACTGAAATACATCTCCTTGATTGCGAGTTTAGAATCTTTAATTTTTGAGAAGGTTCAACAAATACACTGAGGTAAGTTGAGTAGTCTTGAAAATTTAGACAAATAGCTTTGTACCCTTTGCGTAACTTTTGTCGAGACTATTTACAGTTGACAGGTTTGCTGTTAAACAATTTACTATCAACCGTTTTGGCGAAATATCAATTTCCCGATTGATTCAAATTTGGCCAAAACCCATATACGTCAATTTAAAAATCTATAAAGATGTTGGAGATCTGATGTTATTTTGAAATACACCATGGCTTGGTATCAGTTCTTGAAAAGCTCGCAACAGCACAGGGACGCAGCGAGAAAAAACATGGCTTGAAACACTCTAATTAAAAACATATCTCCCCTTTGCATATCCTCTGTTAGTGAGCTTGTAGAACTATGGCGCACTCTACTTCCGGCAGTATAATTTGCTGAAAAACAACATTATCAATTCAAAACCTTGGAGGTAGGACAGTTTTGTCCCAAAATCAAAGGCTAGAGAAAATACATCAAAGGTTACTTTATATTCTTCGCATAACCTCCGCACACTTTGTGGTTAAAAAACTCCTTATAAAAATTTATTTGAAATGAAAAGGCTAATTCCCTACCTTTTAAATCCTTACCCAAACAACCTTACTTATGACAAAGAACATCATCGCATTTGCATTGATATGCTTCATCTCACTGACTTTTTCCTGTAAACCTCAAGAAGAAGTTGAAGAAATCCCTCAGGAGCGATCCAAAACCATTCTCAAAGATTACGTAAATGGGCCCAGTCCCGATTTTTCTTACGAAATCGTTCACTCCGTTCCAGGAGAAAAGTACGACTATCATGTACTCCGCATGGAATCCCAAAACTGGCTTACGACTGATCTAGTAGATCAAACCGAATGGTGGCATTGGGTTTCTATAGTGGTACCAAAGGATACGCCATTCACCACGAGTTTGATGTGGATCGGTGGTGGAAGTACAGGCACCAAAATGCCTATGGAGCCTGATGGCTTAATTTTAGCGGCTGCGATGCAGACTAATTCAATTGTGGCGGAGATCCACAATATCCCTTTTCAGCCCCTGACATTTGCAAATGATCCCTTGGGAAAGCGGACTGAAGATGCAATTATCGCCTATGGCTGGCGCAAATTTCTCGAAGGTGGAGCCAAAGATGAAGATGCTATCTGGCTAGCGAGATTACCGATGACCAAAGCAGTGAAGCTCGGTATGGATGCAGTGACTGAGGTGGTCGAGAAGAATTACCAAAAGAAACTCGATTCATTTGTAGTAGGTGGAGCTTCGAAGCGAGGTTGGACGACTTGGACCACAGCTGCAACTGATGATCGAGTGGTCGCCATCATTCCAGTGGTAATCGATATGCTAAATATGGAGGAATCGTTTGATCATCATTGGAAAAACTACGGCTTTTGGGCACCCGCGGTAAGTGAATATGTGGACGAAGGCGTAATGAATTGGATGAGAACACCAGAGTTTGACCGACTATTGGAGATCACCGAACCCTACTCATTCCGCTCTGATTTCGATATGCCAAAGCTTTTGATCAATGCCGCCGGGGATCAATTTTTCCAACCGGATAGCTGGGAATTTTACTGGAATGAACTGATCGGCGAAAAGCACATGCAATACGTACCGAATTTTGGACATGATCTATCGGAATCGGATGCCATTCCAAATATGATCTCGTTTTATGCTTCAGTTCTGAATAACACCCCAAGGCCCAAATACGATTGGAAAGTGGAAAGTGATAAAATTACTTTATCCCTTGATCCAGCAGATAAGCCCATTTCAGTCAAAGCTTGGACAGCTAGCAATCCAGCCGCACGTGACTTCCGCGTGGATGAATTTGGCCCAAATTGGAAGTCTCAGGAGATGAAAATAAACGAATCAGGAACTTATGAGTTGGCTTTGGAAAGTCCTGAAAAAGGCTTTAAAGGTTATTTTATTGAAGTGACTTTTTCCGGCGAAACACCGCTGAAAATCACCAGTGGAGTGGAAGTGATGCCTAGAGATTATCCTTTTCCAGGATACGAACCCAAGCGAATAATGAAAACTACCGCCAATTAATGTTGATGAAGAATCTTATCAAATACTTCATTCTCCTGTTCTTTATTCAAATCTCAATGACGGTTAAAGCTCAAAATCAGGCGAATTACGACGAAAGCAACGTGCCAGCTATAATCCTTCCTGATCCCTTCGTAAGTGAGAAAGGGATGTTGATCGACAATCTTGCAGACTGGGAATATATTCGAAGACCAGAAATATTCCAGCTCTTTGAGACAGAGGTTTATGGGAAGTTACCAAAAGACTTTGATACAATCGCCTTTGCAAAAGTAAGTGAAAAAGAAAATCCTTATTCAGATTTGGCTGAGCTTGAGGAAGTGAATATTACAGTCTCCAGGAATGGGAAATCGCATACTATGCGCATTAATCTTTTCCTCCCAAAATATCAGAAAGGACCTTTTCCAGTAATCCTTTTGATCAATTACAGACCTACCTACCCGGATGGGAAATTAGTAGAAGAGGACTTTTGGCCAGTATCGGAACTATTGAAAAGAGGCTTTGCTACGGCCTCTTTTCATGCCGAGACTGTTGCCCCGGATACAAATGAGGATTATAAAAATGGGATCATCAGCACACTTTATCCTGAGCAAATTGGAATGCCAAACGGCATTAAAGCTTATGGCGCTTGGGGCTGGGGAGCGATGCGCGCAATGGATTATTTTGAACAACATCCTCAAATTGACTCCAAAAAATCCATTCTCGTCGGACATTCCCGAACTGGAAAAGCAGCACTTTGGACTTCAGCCAACGACCCTCGATGGGCCATCACCTATGCCAATGAATCCGGCTGCGGAGGAGCGGCGATTTCCCGAAGAAAATTTGGGGAAACTCTCGAGGCGATCAACAACCGGTTCCCGTATTGGTTTGCGGACAACTTCAAGAAATATAATGGCAAGGAGGAATTACTTCCAATCGATCAGCACATGCTTCCTGGGTTGATTGCGCCACGTGCTATTTATTATTCCAGTGCCAAAGGTGACCAATGGGCGGATCCCAAGGGTGAGTTTTTGGCAATCAAACTTGGAAGTAGGATCTACACTGAGATTTATGAGAAGAAAATCGAATTCCCTTCTGAATTCGAAACGCTCAAGTCACCTATTCATCAAGAAGCAGTCGGCTACCATATTCGTGAGGGAAAGCATAATTTGACTTGGGAAGATTGGTCACATTTTCTGGATTTCGCCCGAAAGAATCTGAAGTGAAAACAGGTGAGTACAGACCGGTTTTACCAAAAAAATAAGCTAACTAAGCGCAAAATCACAGTTCCATAAAGATCATTCTACTAATTCAATCTGAAATAGATTCACTATTACGAATGAGGAAATTTTCATGTTTCTTCATCAAAATTTAATCAGGATTCACCCTCCAAAAAATAAGAAATATCGATCTTCAGCTTTCAAATACTTACTAGAGCAGTCTAAATCGAATCTAACTTATTACCCAGTTTTTTTCAAAAACATGAAAATCATACCTGCATTCCTTATCCTACTAGGCTTTGGCATTTCCGCATTTGCACAAGAAGTCGGTCAGCCGTTGCCTGCTTGGAAAGAGGGGTTTATGGATCTTCATCACATCAATACAGGAAGAGGCGATGCAGCCTTTTTTGTTCTTCCGGATGGCACTACCATGCTGGTGGACGCGGGTGAAGCCACGGAAGATGACCTCCGCACACTATCCGAAAGGAACACGCCCAGGTATCCCAATACTTCAAAACTAGCTTACGAATGGATCGTGGATTATATTCAACAGTTCGGGCCTTCTTCTAAGGAAAGCGTGATTAACTATGCTTTGATAACACATTTTCACTCAGATCACTTTGGCCAAACAAACTCTTACGGACCTGTTTCGAAGAAAGGTGGATATCAGTTGACCGGTTTGGTTGGTGTCGGAGATCAACTAACTATTCAGAAAATGCTGGATCGTGACTATCCCGATTATAAGAGTAGCGCAGTCAATTTCGGAAAAAAGGAAGATCTGCAAAAACTTGTAGCATCAGGAAATTCAACTGCTAATTCTTACGTCAATTCGATCCTGAATTATTGGGAATTTCTGGAATTTCAAAAAGCAGAAAATGGAATGGAAGTCGAAAAATTTACCGCTGGAAAATTGAATCAACTGCATCTAAAAAATCCTGAAAATTACCCAACATTCTCAATCCGAAATATTCAAGGAAATGGATGGTCTTGGACAGGAGTGGATGAAGAAGTGTTTGATCTCAAATCCAACAATGAAAATGATCTAAGCCTAGGATTCAAGATTTCGTATGGAGATTTCGACTATTTCACAGGCGGAGATATCCGAGGAGTTGGCTCATATGGCGAAGCTGATTTCAATAGTGTGGAAAGCAATATCGCTCCAGTCATTGGACCCGTGGATGTCGCCACCTTAAATCATCACGGAAATCGGGATTCCCAAAATCATTTTTATGTAAGGACTCTTAGACCAAGAGTTTGGGTACAGCAATCTTGGTCTTCTGATCATCCCGGAGATGATGTGTTGCGAAGAATTACTTCGACAGATCTTTACCCTGGAAAGCGGGATCTATTTACCACAAGCATGCTGGAAGCTAATAAACTGGTCATCGGTAATCGAATAGATCAAGTATACGGATCCACACAAGGTCATATTTTGATCCGAGTTGACTCGGGAGGAAACTCCTATCGAGTATTTATTCTAAATGATTTGGACGCTGAGCGAAAGGTAAAAGCCATTTTTGGTCCCTATCAATCACGATAAATTAAGTAACAATTTGAGGATCAAGCTCATTTAATTTGACTGAAACGAGCTGACTTACACCAAAATTATATACCTATGAAAATTCTTCTATTACTTTTCGTCTTTTCAATCGCTGGTACTTTCCAACCAACAAAATCCATTGAGGTCAAAATCATCCGATCAGAATTCATTTACGATACAGCCCCTTTTCCGGAATGCCATGCCTCAACTTTAGCGGAAACAGAGGATGGTATTTTAGCTGCTTGGTTTGGAGGAACCCGAGAAAAGAATCCTGATGTCAGCATCTATACCTCGCGTCTATCATCCAGTAAATGGTCAATTCCCGTACTGGTCGCAGACGGTGTCGTAGATGAAAATCTTCGCTATCCGACTTGGAATCCGGTATTATTTCAGAATAAGCCGGATCAACTCACACTTTTCTACAAAATCGGACCAAGCCCTCAAGACTGGTGGGGTGCCTACAAAACCTCTGGGGATGCCGGGAAAACCTGGTCTGAAGAGGTCAAACTCGAAGATGGTTTTTTAGGCCCGATCAAGAATAAATCTGTGTTTCTGCCGAACGGTGAAGTCCTCCATCCTTCCAGCTTCGAAACGAATAAAGCCTGGACCATCCACGTGGAAAAAAGCGATGCTAACCTCCAAAATTGGAAGAAAATCGAAATCGCAAATGAAAGCTTCAACGCAATACAACCCACAGTTCTTTTCCATCCCGATGGAAAAATCCAGATGCTTTCCCGAACACGAGAAGGAAAAGTTGGGATAAATTATTCTGAGGATCAAGGTGAAACTTGGACTGACGTTCAGGGAAGTTTGCTGATCAACAACAACTCGGGCGTCGATGGAGTCACCTTGAAGTCCGGCTACCATATATTACTCTGCAATCCACTCAAAAAAGGTCGTAATAAACTTTCATTAATGGGCTCCAGTGATGGAATGATTTGGGATGAACTCTTAGTTCTGGAAGATCAGGCCTCCGGAGAATTCAGCTATCCGGCGATTATTCAGGCGAAGGACGATTCAGTTCACCTGACGTACACCTACAATCGTAAAAAAGTCAAATACGTTGCACTTCAAATTTCAGAATAAATGACGCTCACAAATCAATTGAAGGGAATTATCCCTCCACTTATTACACCACTGAATTCTGATTTTTCATTGGATACACAGAGCCTTGCAAAAGTAATCGAGCACGTAATCAAAGGAGGCGTTCATGGAATTTTCATCTTAGGGACCACCGGAGAGTTTACAAGCCTTACGCGTGAAACCAAAGTTGATTTGATTCAGGAGACGGTAAAACTCGTAGCTGATCGAATTCCGGTTTTGGTGGGGATCACGGATTGTGCCTTTGAGGAAAGTCTGAACTTGGCTAAAATCGCAACGGAATCCGGCGCTGCTGCGGTAGTTGCGACTACTCCATTTTATATGAATATTGGACAGAAGGAAATGCTGAATTATTTTGAAAAACTCGCTGATTCGGTAGATTTACCACTTTTTCTATACAACATGCCCGGTAATACCCACAAGCATATTGATCCTGCAACCGCTGCAAAACTAGCAAATCATCCAACTATTGTAGGCCTCAAAGACAGTTCCGGGAATCTTGAAACTTTCCAAGCATACCGAAATGCATTAAAGGAATTCCCAAGCTTTTCATTACTCGTAGGCCCCGAAGAAATCCTAGCCAATACGCTGGAAATGGGTGGAAATGGAGGAGTTAACGGTGGTGCCAATCTATTCCCAAAATTGTATGTTGAACTATTCGAAGCATTTGAAACTGGAGAAAAAGAAAAGGTCGCTGAACTTCAAAATATGATCTGCTACCTCAGTCAACAGCTCTACCAAAATGAGAATTATTCCTCTAGCTATCTAAAAGGACTAAAAGCCGCGATGAGCTTTGAAGGACTTTGTCAGGGAAATTTGGCTTTGCCGCTTTATGGATATTCGGAAACTGAGAAAGAATCGCTAATGGAAAAGTATGGAAACGTGAAAGTGAGGTTGGGAGAATTAGAAAATAAGAGATTGGAGAGTAGAGAATAAGAGATTGGGCTTACTTTATTATTCAACATTTTAAAATTGAAAGACTCGAAGATTAATTCAAAAAAACGTCATTATTAAAATCACTTTTGAGGTTCCCAGAGACCACGTAAATCGTAAATCACAAATCCAATATGTCCCTGAAAACCCTTGATCTTCTTGTCTTCGGAATATACCTAGCTGCGGTAATCGGTTTTGGAGTTTCTTTTTCATTTCGAAAGCGTACGGCCAAAGACTTTACTACCGGTGGCGGTCGTCTTCCTTCCTGGGCAATCGGGATGTCGATCTTTGCGACTTTCGTGAGCAGCATCAGCTTTTTGGCTTTACCCGGAAATGCTTTTGGAAGCAATTGGAATAGCTTTGTCTTCAGTCTTTCAATTCCCGTGGCAGCTTGGATTGCAGTCAAATTCTTTGTTCCGCTATATCGTCGACTCAACTCAGAATCGGCCTTTTTCTACCTTGAGGAGCGATTTGGAACTTGGGCGAGAATCTATGCCTCAGTATTCTATCTACTTACCCAACTAGCCCGGATGGGTGCTATTCTATATTTATTGGCGCTTCCGATGCAGATACTTTTTGGTTGGAGTATCCCGGTAATTATCGCTTTTACAGGCTTGAGTGTGATCTTCTACTCCATGTTTGGTGGGATCGAAGCTGTGGTTTGGACGGATGCGATTCAGGGAATTGTGCTGATCGCCGGGGCTTTGGCTTGTCTGGGAGTGATATTTTGGACGATTCCCGGCGGAGTTTCAACAGGCTTCCAATTGGCATGGGAATCGGATAAGTTCAGCTTAGGGAGCTTTGAATTGGATTTTACGACTTCTACCTTTTGGATGATTCTGGTCTATGGCATTTTTATCAATTTGCAAAATTTCGGAGTAGATCAAAGCTACGTGCAACGGTACATTTCTGCCAAAACAGAGCGTGATGCGATCAAATCCACTTGGCTTGGCAGCATGCTTTATGTTCCGGTTTCTATCCTGTTTTTTCTGATTGGCACATCCCTTTGGGCATTTTATCAGGCTCAGCCCGAACTTCTCCCATCGGAAATCACCGGAAAAGCCGATCAAGTTTTCCCCTATTTTATCGTGAATCAATTGCCAGCAGGATTGACAGGATTGCTGATTGCTGGGATTTTCGCAGCAGGAATGAGTACCGTCTCGACGAGTGTCAACAGTTCGGCTACGGTTTTCCTCACCGATCACTTCAAAAAATACATGAATCCAAATCCTTCAGAAATTCTTTCTCTGCGGGTGTTGAGATTATCTTCTATGGTGATGGGAGCCTTAAGCATCTTGGTTGGCTTTGCTTTCAATGGGGTTGAATCAGCGCTGGAAACTTGGTGGGCACTGGCCTCGATCTTTAGCGGCGGCGTATTGGGCTTGTTTTTATTGGGATTTATCCTGCGGAAAACGTCAAGTCGCCAAGCTGGATTTGCAGTGCTTGGAGGGGTTTTGGTGATAGGTTGGATGAGTTTATCTGCTGTTTTGGTCGCAAATGGATTTCCACAAAGCCTAGCTAATCCACTTCACGCCAATATGACAATCGTGATGGGGACGCTGACTATTTTTATGATTGGGTTTGTGTTGAGTTCCACTGGAAAGTTCAATTCGAGATAGATTCCTTAAACTTAAAAATTCGTTATTTAACATTCAGCATTCGGTATTCCTCAAAAATCTAACCTCTTCGTATCCCAATTGTCACCTCTGATGTAATCGGCAAACTGAAAGTGAAGATTAATAATATTCCTGTGCAGCCTAGATCGATCACTGATTCATTTTAAGCGGATTACAAATCCTATGATAGGGGTTCGGGATTGCAAATCGCGAATAGCTGAGTTCAATTCGAAAGTTCAATTCGAGATAGATTCCTTAAACTTCAAAATTCGATATTTAACATTCAGCATACAACCTTCGGTATTCCTCAAAAATTTGACCTCCTAGTATCCCAATTGTCATCTCGGATGTAATCGGCAAGATGAAAGTGAAGATTAGTAATTTTCCAGTGCAGCCTAGATCGATCACTAATTCATTTTAAGCGGATTACAAATCCTATGATAGGGGTTCGGGATTGCAAATCCCGAACAGCTGAACAGCTGAAATACAAATCAATGATCTAAGATAAAATTGATCCCGATAGCGATCAATATCAGTACAGCAGGGATAAAAAAAAGGTCCAAGTCCGAAGACTTGAACCAATGATTTGAGATCTAAAGATCTCGTAAATCGTCATTCTTAAATCGTAAATGAGCTTACATTTCCTTCAGCTCACCGACCACCTTCGTGATCGTCTGCTTTGCATCGCCAAAAAGCATCAGGCAATTAGGGTAGCCGAAAAGCTCATTCTCAATACCTGCATAGCCTTTACCCATGCTTCGTTTGCAGACGATTACCGTTTTGGCTTTGTCTGCATTCAAGATCGGCATGCCGTAAATCGGACTTTCAGGGTTGGTTCGCGCCGCAGGATTCACTACGTCATTTGCCCCAACCACAAAAACCAAATCGGTATTTGGAAACTCATCGTTGATAGATTCCATTTCGATCAATTTGTCATACGAAATATTTGCCTCAGCCAGCAAGACATTCATGTGCCCGGGCATTCTTCCTGCCACAGGATGGATAGCAAATTTAAAGTCGATATTCCGCTTTTCGCATTGCTCCATCAGCTCTCGAATCACATGCTGCGCTTGGGCCACGGCCATTCCATATCCTGGCACCACCAACACTGAAGAAGCAGATTCAAACAGCATAGCCGTTTCTTCCACTCCGATTTCTTTCACGATTATCTGTGGACCATCGGCAGCAGGACCCGCAACCGTCTGTCCAAATCCTCCTAAGAGCACATTTGTCAAAGATCGATTCATTGCCTTACACATAATCTGCGTTAGGATTATTCCGGAAGCTCCTACAAGAGAACCTGCGACGATCAACACATTATTATTAAGGATAAAACCAGTAGCACAAGCGGCCATTCCCGAGTAAGAATTCAGCAATGAGATCACCACCGGCATATCTGCACCTCCGATCGGCATCACCGTAAGCACACCCAAAAGCAGGGAAATCACAATCAAGGCAATCATAAAAATCGGATCACCGGGATTTATATAAGTCAAAACACCCGCTACGACAAATCCAATCAGAAGAATAAGATTCAGCGGATGCTGCCCTTTGAAAGTAATGGGCGAACCTGAGATTTTCCCATCCAATTTCAGATAGGCAATCATTGAACCGGTAAACGTGACTCCACCAATCAGAACCGAAACCATAATACTAATCGCATTCACCGAGTCCGGATACGTATCGACTGACTGGGTCTTCAGAAAATAATCTGAAAGCGCCACCGCAAATGATGCTAATCCACCAAAGCCATTGAAAAGTGCCACCATCTCAGGTATTTTGGTCATTTCCACTTTCTGAGAAACATAAAGTCCAATAGCTCCTCCAATCAGAATGCAGACAAAAATCTCTACAAAGGAAAGTATGTCAAGCGTCACCAAGGTTGCCGCAATCGCAAGCAACATTCCAACGGCAGAATAAATATTTCCCTCGCGGGCGCTCTTTGTTTTTCCTAGTTTCTTGATTCCGACGATAAAGAGAATCGAGGAGATCAGGTAGGCAATTTGTATCAGTATACTCATTTCTTCTTGAACATTTTAAGCATTCGATCAGTCACCATATATCCACCAACTACGTTGATGGTAGCTAAAATCAGCGCAAGCATTCCGAGCCACTTGCTCAATGTGCCATATCCCATTTCATTGCTGGCAATCAGAGCACCAACTATCGTAATTCCCGATATTGCATTGGAACCCGACATTAGAGGCGTATGAAGCGTAGGCGGTACTTTGGTAATCAACTCAAAGCCGAGGTAACTTGCCAGGACTAGGATATAAATCAATATGATTAATGAATCTGCATTCATAAGATTGGGGTTATAAATTCAGGATTTTTTTGGTGAATTCATGGATTAGTGCTCCTTCATGTGTGATCACAGACCCACGTGTGATTTCCTCTTCGAAGTCGAGATTCAATCCATCTTTGGTACTGAGATGAAGTAGCAGGGTGCTGATATTAGTAGAATACAATAGACTGGCATTCACGGGAAGCATAGCTGGCAGATTAGATTCTCCGACTAGGGTAACACCGTGTTTAACAACTATTTTATTGATCTCTGAAATCTCACAGTTTCCGCCCGATTCCACTGCCATGTCGACGATGACCGAACCGGTTTTCATACTTTTCACCATTTCTTCAGTGACCAGTATCGGAGACTTCTTACCCATCACCAATGCTGTGGTGATAACCAGGTCAGCATCTTTAATTTTATCTTCGATCAGTTTTTTCTGCTTTGCAAGAAAGTCCGCCGAAACCTCAGCGGCGTAGCCACCCTCCACTTTTACAGCTTCGGCACCTTCTACGCTTAGGAATCTTCCTCCAAGAGATTCGACCTGCTCTTTCGTTTCAGGTCGCACGTCAGACACTTCCACAATTGCTCCCAATCGCTTGGCTGTGGCAATTGCCTGCAAACCTGCCACTCCAGCGCCAAAAATCAAGACTTTTGCAGGAGTAATAGTACCCGAAGCGGTCATCAATAATGGGAAGATTTTACCAAGGTAATTCGCTCCCAATAGCACCGATTTGTATCCGGCGAGATTGGCTTGAGAACTCAGGGCATCCATTTTTTGAGCACGAGAAATACGAGGAACTGCATCCATGGAGACTGCGGTAATTTTCTTTTGGAGAAAAGCTTTTACAAGATCCGGATGGGAATAAGCGTAGAGAAATGACATACAGGCAGCGCTTTCTTTCAGACCTTCTACTTCTTCCAAAGTCAGAGCATTCACCTTTAATATAACATCAGCTGATAATGCTTCCGCTTTGGAGCCCACTTTTGCACCAGCTGCAATGTAATCCTGATCTGAGAAATAAGACGATTCGCCGGCTCCCGACTCGACGAGGATTTGGTATTCTTTTTTAATCAAAAGCTTGATTCCGTCGGGGCTCAAAGCGACACGTCGCTCAAACTCCTTGGTTTCTTTGACTACACCAATTATCATAAGGCGGGTAGGGTTTTGGTAAGGTAAATTTGGGTCAAATAAATAAGGAAATTATCAGGAATCAATCCTTTTATCAAAATAAATAAGTTTTGTATGCGAAATCATTAACGAAAAATAGATTTCATTAACGATTAATTAATTTTTGTGATGATTACAATAAATTTTTTAAATATACTATTTCTATCATTCGTCGATATTGGCTGTTTTATCAAAGATTTCAAAGCGTCAAGATTTATTAAGAAGTGAAGTTTTGGTTGTTAGAACTACATGTATAAGCAGATTTCAGAAAAATATTTTTTCTGAAATCTGTCTATTCGCCTTTTTAATATTAACTATTCTTAGAATATTTAACGTAGGGTAAGTGCCTGGGATTGATCCTCCTCGGTTTCCTTCTCGCAACGCATCATCGGATGATGCAGTTTTATTCAATGAAAAGGAAGGACCTGAAATCATTCGGGTCAATCCTATCTCTCTTTAACATCTTAGCATAACTGCCATTTATCCAAAAATGATTTAAACCAATGAAGAATTTCCTATTTTAGAACTCAATTAACAATTAATCCCTTATTCCATGAAAAAACCTAACAAACCTTCTTTGGAACATGGCCGGCGAGACTTTATAAAAAACGCCGCTATTGCCTCCTCCTTTTTTATCGTCCCTCGTCATGTGCTCGGTGGTGTCGGATTCACTTCTCCTTCAGATCAATTAAATATTGCGGCTATCGGAGCCGGTGGTAAAGGGTCAAGTGACATCATGCTGGCCTCAGTCAAAGGTCGTGAGCGCATAGTAGCGCTTTGCGATGTGGACTTTTCAGGTTCGGCAAAACGCTCTGTAGATAGTTTTCCGGATGCAAAGCTTTACGCAGATTATCGCAAAATGCTTGATACCGAGAAAGATATTGATGCGGTAACTATTTCCACACCTGATCACGTTCATGGACCTGCAGCAAAGTATGTAATGGATCGCGGCAAGCATGTCTATGTGCAAAAGCCGATGACTCATAATATCTCAGAGGCGAGAATACTCACTGAGCTTGCACGTACGCAAAAAGTAGTGACTCAAATGGGAAATCAAGGTGGATCCAATCCTTACCTAGATGTAGTTCAGAAGTGGATTGATACTGATAAAATCGGTAAAGTCTCGAAAGTACAAGTTTGGACCAATCGTCCGGTTTGGCCTCAGGGAGGCCCATTTCCTGCTGCAAATAAAGGTCCCAAGCCAGATGCTATGCAATGGGATCTTTGGCTAGGTCCAGCTCCTGAGATTCCATTTACACCAAATCTTCATCCATTCAACTGGAGAGGTTGGTGGGATTATGGAACAGGCGCACTTGGAGATGTAGGATGCCATTTGATTGATATCCCATTCAGAACTTTAGGTTTAAAATACCCAACTGATGCGGAATGTAGCGTTGGAACTGTCTTCTCAAAAATGTGGACTCCAGATTATAATCCAGAGGGATGCCCAGCTTCCTCGTTTATCACATTGCATTTTGCAGCTACTTCCAAAAGTAAGTCGCCTATCGAGATGACTTGGAGTGATGGTGGAATCAAACCTTCTCACCCGGATATTATTCCAGCAGACGATGATATCGGAGGCAGCGGATCAGCAAACGGCGTCTTGATTATCGGTGATAAAGGAATCATTTCCACCAACATCAATGACTCTTCTCCGCTTCAGCCAAAACTTTACCTAAATGATGGCACTACAGAATTTGGCCCTCAATCAGAGGATAATATGGAATCTGAATATGGACATCAGCGCCTTTGGGTAGATGCTTGCAAGGCAGGATTCGGAAGTGCAGAACATAAAGGATTAACTTCTTCCTTCGACTATGCAGGTCCTATGACCGAGACAGTTTTGATGGGCAATCTAGCTATTCGAAGCTATATGCTAAGAAGAGAGAACAGCAAAGGTCAGGCAGAATTCTTTGGAAGAAAAAAACTCCTTTGGGATGGCGAAAACCTTCGAATTACTAATCTGGAAGAAGCCAATCAGTTCGTTACGAGAACCTATCGTGATGGATTTACGATGGGATAATCCCTGAATATGATAAATTCAAAAACTCGAACCCAGTCAAGCTCATCTTGGCTGGGTTTGTTTTTATCTGGGAAAAATTGAATCTATTTAAAGGCTTTAAGCTCTTATTAATAGCATGATACTACTAGCACAATATATCGTAATCCTCTTTGGAATTTTCATCATTTCCATTGGTATTTTAATGCTCTTTAATCCTGAAAAAGCACTGGCCAATCTCCGGAAAGCTGGTAGCACTAACCTTATCAATTACGCAGAAATCACAATTCGACTCATACCAGCAATTGCTTTAGTCATCTATGCACCATATTCACGATCTCCAGAAATCCTCATGGGCTTCGGCTGGTTTATGATCGCCACATCGCTAGCTCTATATTTTGTACCACGAAAATATCACCATGCTTATTCTATGAAATGGGCTGGAATATTGAAACCACTACATGTTAGATTGATTACTCCTCTTGCCTTTAGTTTTGGAGCTGCCATGATTTATTCTGTAGTCTAGCTTTTTTTTATCTATCGCTTTTCATTCAGTTCATACATTTAACGCATTCTAGAACATAGGATGTAACCCTTTAAACAGTTTTAATGCAGACCTCACAATGGACAAAATGGCATCTGATAATTTTTATTAGTTTTGACCATTAATAAATCATTACTATGAAAAAGATTTTTACCGTTCTACTTCTCATTTCGTTAGTCAGCCAACTTTCTGCTCAAGATCGTCTGACTGGAAAGGCTTTTACTTCCAGATCAGAAATCCTTGCCAGAAATGGGATGGCTGCAACCAGTCAACCACTTGCAACCCAGGTAGCCCTGGACATTCTACGAAAAGGAGGCTCAGCCATGGATGCCGCGATAGCAGCCAATGCAGTTTTGGGACTTGTAGAACCTGCCAGCTGTGGAATAGGCGGAGATATTTTTGCGATTGTTTGGGATGCAAAAACCGAAAAACTCTATGGCTTCAACGGCAGCGGAAGAGCACCCAAGTCACTCAATATTGACTACTTTAAAGACCGAGGGATAAAATATATTCCTGATCTAGGTCCACTTCCAATTTCTGTTCCCGGCGCGGTTGATGGTTGGTTTGCTTTACATGCAAGATTCGGAACGTTACCAATGTCCACTATTTTGCAACCTGCTATCGATTATGGGAGAGCGGGTTTTCCGGTTTCGGAAGTGATCGCCTACGAGATGGAAAGCAACTTCAGCGGAAAGGAGGAGCTACCCGGTTTTGCAGACACCTACATGCCGAATGGCCATACGCCAAAAAAAGGTGAAGTCTTCAAAAACCCCAATTTGTCAAACACATACGAACTGATAGCCAAAGGAGGAAGAGATGCTTTTTATAAAGGGGAGATTGCCAAAACGATTGATTCATACATGAAGAAACATTGCGGATTTCTAAGCTATGAAGACCTTGTCGCACATACTTCAAATTGGGTTGAACCGATCAGCACCAACTACCGTGGCTATGATGTCTGGGAGCTTCCTCCAAACGGACAGGGAACAGCGGTTCTGCAAATATTGAATATTCTGGAAGGATACGATATCGCATCTATGGGTTTTGGCAGTACACAATATCTGCACCTACTCACAGAAGCAAAAAAACTAGCTTATGAGGATCGTGCTAGATTCTACGCAGATCCAGAATTCAATAAAATCCCAGTGGAAAAACTGATTTCCAAAAGCTATGCAGCAGAGCGAAGGGCTTTGATCGATCCTGCGAAAGCCGCAGAAAACTATCCTACAGGAGATTTCAAAATTGAATTGGGAAATACTACTTACCTAACCGTGGCTGATAAAGACGGGAACATGGTTTCGCTGATTCAAAGTATCTATTCTGTATTTGCCTCAGGAATGGTCCCTGATGGATTGGGTTTTGTTCTTCAAAATCGTGGTGCACAGTTCAATGTACAAGATAGAAATCACGCAAATGCGCTAGAGCCTCACAAGCGTCCTTTTCACACCATTATTCCTGCTTTTATCACTAAAGATGGAAGGCCATTTGTAAGTTTTGGTTTGATGGGAGGCTCGGTTCAGCCGCAGGGACATGCCCAGATAGTAGTGAATATTGTGGATTTCGGAATGAATCTTCAGGAAGCAGGCGATGCACCTCGGATGAGGCATTCGGGAAGTTCTCAGCCTACCGGATCTGTAATGACCAATGGAGGTACGCTCAACTTAGAAAGTGGATTTGAACCCGAAGTTTTCCGGGAACTCCGGAAAATGGGACACCGGATTTCCTTTGAAGTTGGTATTTATGGGGGATATCAAGCAATTGGGATTGATTTGGCAAATCGGGTTTATTCCGGTGCTTCTGAATCCCGAAAAGATGGACAAGCAGCAGGTTATTAAGTAACATGATTATACGCAATGATACCAGTAACCTCTTTTTCTTTGCTTATCTGGCTGGAAGATCGATGACGTTCCGATAGCTATCGGAAGAAGTACCGTAAATACTAGTGTTTACCATAATTAAATCGCTTTTTGCCTTTTACTGGTGCAATTGGGGAATTCATATTAAGTGAAACAAACCAATAAAATGAATCAATTTAATTTGGAAAAGTGTAGTCGGAGCTAAGATTTGAGCTTTCAAAATTTTATCCGCTAGGAAAGGATTACCTTGTTAACATATTAAATAATGAATAATGGATATCAACGATTTGAAAAATGAAATGCGTAGTGGTTCTTGGAAGCCGGTAATTATAGGAGGATTAATTTTCTTTCTGGTTTTCGCTTTCAAGCCTTGGGCTCAGGTGGGCGCTGGAGAGCGGGGAATACTGCTGAACTTCGGAGCGGTAGAAAATACTGTACTTGGAGAAGGGATCCACTTTAGAGTGCCTATCATGCAGACAGTGGTGTTGATGGATGTGAAAATCCAAAAAGCAATTACGGATGCTGCCTCAGCTTCATCGGATCTTCAGGATGTGGATCTCTCTGTAGCTCTTAACTACCACATCATTCCTGACAAGGCCAATGTTGTCTATCAAACTATCGGGGTTGAATTTAAAGCGCGAATCATCGATCCAGCGATTCAGGAAGTGATGAAAGCAGTTACTGCCCGATACACTGCCGAAGAACTGATTACCAAAAGACCAGCGGTAAGCACCGAGATGAAGGATGCACTTACCCAGAGAATGCTGGAGTCAAACATTGCGGTAGATGCATTTTCGATTGTTTCATTCAGCTTTTCTCAGACGTTTACAGATGCTATTGAAGCTAAGCAAACTGCCGAGCAAAATGCCTTGAAAGCAAAGCGGGATCTAGATCGAATCCGAGTGGAAGCTGAGCAGACTATCGCCGCAGCTACTGCCGAGGCGGAAGCATTGAGACTTCAGAAAATGAATATTTCTCCGGATCTAATCGAACTTCGTAAAATCGAAGCCAATCTAAAAGCCATTGAGAAGTGGAATGGCATCCTGCCTGAAGTAACTGGAGCTGGTGCAGTTCCGTTTATTGGAGTTGGAGGAAGCAAAAACTAATTCCCTTGCAATTTTAAATGATTGAAAAATCGGGCTTTGAAAGTTATTTCGGAGTCCGATTTTTTTTGTTAAACAGCTAAGATTGAAAAACACACTTTTTATCTGCAAAAAGAGGAGCCTGCAAGAAGCTTTGTAATGGCTTTGGGAAATCTGATTTTGGCCCTTGACGATTAAGTTTATGAAACCTAAAAATATGGGATTCATTGCTTTTGTTTTGGCAAAAATGCGTCTTGCTACCTGTGGATAGATCAGAAAACTGTTAAGCCTAACCTTCTTTTCGTAGAAGGGAATCACATGAATCATTCAAGCTTGGGAATCGAAGAACGAAAATGCATGTAAATGTTGAGAGTTGACCCATATGCCGATCAGCCTGAGAAGTTGATTGGGACGTTGCCTAATGAGGTGTTGGATTTGGTCATGAAGTAAAATAATCTGCAACAGTAAAAAAGCTTTTTTTCTAAAATGACCAATTTTTAAAGTCTTCAATTCTTGTCACTGGATAAGGAAACGTTCCATTTTCGGACAATTTCGTTCGATTTTTAAGTTTTGAAACTTCTGAATTTGGTGATTCTCTCCATTTTGAGAGGATTTTGTTGGCAAGACTTTGGAAACATAAATTGATAAAAATCACAAGATTATGTTAAGACATTACATCAAAACCACCCTAAGAGGAATAAGATTTCACCCATTTTATTCATTTATCAGCATTCTTGGGCTGAGTATCGGATTGGCGTCTTGCATGTTGATTTTTAGCTATTGGGCATTTGAGCAAAGCTTTGATAATTTCCATAATGATTCAAAAAAGACACTTCGAGTCTACCAAGAAAAAATACTCGAAAGTGGAGGTTCAAGCTTTTCAGCAAGTACCTTTTCAAAAGTAGGCCAAGAACTTCGGAGCAGTTCCAGTGCAGTGGAATCAGTCCTTCGAATTCACAGATCAGGTCAAAACACAAGTATCCAAGCAAGTGGAAACATCATTACTCAGGAAGGAATCATTGGAGCAGAACCTACTTTCTTTGATTTTTTTGATTTTAATTTTATCCAAGGTTCGGCAGAACAATGGAAAAGAACTCCACAATCGGTGATTTTGACCAAATCTATTTCCGATAAGCTCTTCGGTAAAACCGATCCCATGGAGAAAAATATTATCATCAACGGAGTCTATGGAATATACCAACCTGACGGTTACCAAGAGTTTAAAAACTACACCGTAGCCGGTATCATTGAAGATTTACCTTCAAATACACACTTGGATTTCTCCACTTTGATCTCCTTAAATCTTTACCCTAACCCAGATCAAGAGTTTTCGAACTGGGGAGATCAACTCTACACCTATGTCAAAATTGAATCTTCTGAACAGGCTTCCGAACTCAACGCTTCCTTGGCTACGATTCAAGAAAACCTTTTTCCAAAAATGGGAATCAGCTTTCATATCATGCCATTGGAGGACATACATCTCAAGTCGAATTTGATCAATGAATTTAAGGCTAGTGGAAGCGAGCAAGTTTTAATTCTTTTGGCAGCATTGGCAATTTTGATTTTGGTAATTGCTGCATTGAACTTTATAAATTTTGCGACAGCTCGAGCGATTCAGAGACATAAGGAAATTGGTCTTCGGAAAATCTTTTGGGCAGGAAAGGGACAACTTTTCACACAGCTATTTTTTGAAGCACTTTTTATCAATTTAATTGCCTTAGGATTTGCGGTTTTGGTAATCATTCTGATCAATCCACTACTGATCCAAATCACAAGTATCGATCTGCTTCATGAGCTAATATTCGCTACAGCTTGGTATCTGAAAATTGGGATTATAGCAATGACTATTCTATTATCAGGATTCTATCCAGCTTGGCTAGTTTCCAAAAGTTCCTACCAATCGATTTCTTCAAAGTCAAAAATTCAACTTGGAATTCAACGGCCACTCGTAATATTCCAATTTGCGATTTCCATTTTCGTAATTGGCTTTACGCTTCTCATTTCCTCCCAATTGAGATTTATGGAGGAAACCAACACAGGATTAGACTTAGAAAAAACACTAGTACTGTCTGGACCAAGTGTAGAAAGCGAGGAATTCAACTTTAATGAAAGAATCAACAGCTTTCAAAATTTACTAAAATCAAACCCGCAAGTCAGCGGATTAACAAGCGCTAATTTTATTCCTGGAAAGCTCATCAAGGGAAAAGCAGAAGGATATGTAAGAAAAATAGGACGCCCTGAAGATCAAGCCAACACTTACTCATTCACTCAAATCGATGAGAATTTCATTTCCGAATTTGGGGTTGAGCTTTTAGCTGGAAGAGACTTTGACGTAAAAAGAAATGAAAGTCAATCCATCATAATCAATGAGGAAGCTGCAAAACTATTAGGATTTAATACCGCAAAAGAAGCAATTGGAGAGCAAATTTATTACCGGATCAACTCCACTCCTGAAATCATCGGGGTAGTCAAAAATTTCCATCAATTTTCGCTTCAGCAAGCCTACCAGCCAATCATTTTCGAACTTGGTGATCAACCCGACTTATTTGTCTTCTTAAAATACAATGAAGCTTCAGAGGAATCCTTGTTAAAGGAAGTGGAAGATTATTGGAAAGCTTCTTTTCCTGGAAACCCTTTCAACTATTTTTTCCTAAATGACTTTTATAACAAGCAGTATCAGCAAGATCAAAACTTCTTTCAGGTGTACCAAATTTTCTCTGCCTTAGCTATTTTAGTCGCTTCATTGGGCTTTTTCGGAATGATATATTTTCTTGCTTCTTCAAAAATCAAAGAGATCGGTATTCGTAAAACATTGGGAGCAGGACTACTTGACATTTCAAAGATGCTTGGAAAAGGCACTTTTGGGGCACTGATCTTTGCAGGAGTTTTGAGCATTCCTTTCATCTATTTCCTGGGGAATAAATGGCTGGAAAACTATGCATTCAGAACTGATGTCACTTGGTGGGTTTTATCGGCCCCAATAATTCTTTTTTCACTTCTTTCCATCACATTAATTCTAATCCAATCACTCCGAAGTTATTTAGTCAATCCTATTTCCTCCTTACAAGAAGGGAGTTCTGGTACACTTCAAAGATGATAATCCAGAAAAAATAAATTCGAATGGATAAGCTATTGATCAATTAAAAAGCCTGTTAATTATTTGCTCAATTTCAAGTAGCGAAAGCTTTCCTTATCTTAATGGAAATATATTCCACTATGAAAATCCTCAGCTTCGCCACTTTTGCCTTTTCACTACTTTTCATTGCTTGTAGTCCAAAGGAAAAAAGCCTTTCTGAAAGCATCGACCCCAATTTGGAATACCAAGCATATACTCCAAAAGAAGGTGATATTCGACTTTCTCGAAAAGTATACGCTGACAAACTCTACGGCTTTTGGCTGGGTCAGTGCATTGCAAACTGGACTGGACTAGTGACCGAAATGGATAAAATCGGAGGTGAAGGAAAAGATGGGAAAGGAGCAGGTTTCTATACTCGGGCAAATTGGGGCGGTCCCGATGAACCTGCTATTTGGGATAAAATCGGAGAAGATATGGGCAGAAATATAGACTTTGTATTTGAGTCAGAGGAAGGTATTTGGGGAGCAGATGACGATACGGATATTGAATATATATATCAGTCCCTCATGTACGGAAATAAAACGACTTCACTAAGTGCGGAAAAAATCCGAAGTGGTTGGTTAAAACATATTTATTCAGATGAAAACACCCCTTTCATTGGAAAGGATGGGGTTTCTAAAGAGAATTACCTCTGGGTGTCTAACCAAACAGCATATGATCTCATGGTAAAAGGAATCCTTCCTCCAGCCACAAGTGATCCAGAGAACAACAAGGATTATGAAATGATTGATGCACAGCTGACCACAGAGATCTTTGGCTTATTTGCCCCTACCCGATCTGAAGTTGCGCTGGAAATTTCAAAACTTCCAATTCAGACTACTGCTCGATACAATGCCCAATGGGCTGCAGAGTTTTATGTTATTATGTATTCGCTTGCATCCTCCGACGACGAAAACTCATCAATGAAGAATAGAGTATTCTCACTAGCAGAAGAAGCGAAAAAGAGATTACCGACAGGCTCGGCAGTGGCTAGCATGTATGATTTTGTGAAAACAAGTTATGACGCTGGGACCCCATGGGAAACTACCCGAGATAGTCTCCATATCAAATACCAAGTTAACGAAGAGGCTGGCTATGATTGGTACCGCAAAGATCCAGTTTGTAACGGTTGCTTTGCTGGAGGAATCAATTTTGGAGCTGGTTTGGTAAGCTTGTTTTATGGGGAGGGAGATATCCTAGAAACCATAAAAATCGGAGCTTTAGCAGGCTGGGATTCTGATAATCCAACAGCAACATGGGGAGGACTATTAGGCTTTATGCTGGGCAAAGAAGGAGTAGAAAAAGCCTTTGGGCGAAAATTTGCGAATAAATTTAATATCCATCGAACTCGTGGAGGTTTCCCAAATGGTGGTATTGACACCTTTAAAAATATGGCTCAAACCGGAGTTTTCATTGTCGATCGAATGGTGCAAGAAAGACTCGGCGGTGGAGTGAATTTGGAAAGCGATGAGTGGTATATCCCGAAACCTACTAGATTGATCCAAAAGGCGAAACTACATTTCAACTAATCATGAATCTGAAAATGATATTGGTCCTAGCCTTAAACTAGTGGGGGATAAATCTACTTCACCGTGAAAGAATAGTATTGCACTTCTAAAGTTATTAAAGGCTCGGCAGCCTTTTAAAACTATTTTAAGTTCTTGGACCTAGCCGGTCAGTGCTTTAACCATGACGTTTATTTAGGTTTATTATTAGTGCATTAACTACTCCAGAGATATAATTTTAAACATGTTTACCTCGTTATTTATTTCTTTAATTTTCTTTTTAATTTCATTCTTGTTCCATAAATTAAACCAACGACAAGAGGATAGCTTTTCAGGGCTGGATAACTCCACAAAATTCTCTCGTTCCTACCCGCCTTACTAACCTCATGGTTGGAATTGGATAGAAATTCAAAATGGATTAGCTGATCTCTGGTAAGGTTTTATGAATACTTGAATAACATGTGACGGCTAAACGTCAATTCTTTGAAATACTACACCTCCCTACCAAGTTTTTTATTCATGGTATCATTGAGGTATTTCGCCAAAGGAAAAAGGTCAAGAACAATAGATTCATTAGATAATGTATCCTTAGCAGTTTGGATATTTAACTTCTAAATAATTAACACATAATTACTTTCTATCCTTAAAATCCCAGCCATCAGTTATAGCGTAACTAAACGCAACCGAAAATAAAATAGTAACAAGTCCTGCAAAATATGGTATTAGATCAGTCATTTTTATTTTTATTTATAAGATTTAAATAGATTCCAAAACATAGTATTGAAGGAACCCAGAGTCCAATAAAAATAGCTTGATTTATGTTACCACTAAAGAACAAAATTTCTGAATAAATAAGGGAAAGTAACGCAGATACTATTAGCAACTTATCAGTTAAATTAAATTTTTTCAACATTTTTTTAATTATAAATATTTTTTCTCTTACTCATTAGGCTTTTCAGAATACGCCCCGTTTTTTAAAGTGGGTTCTGGTCTCCACTTTATGATTGGAATTTTCGCTAAAGCGAATCTGCCATTCAGTTAATAAAAATCAAACAACAAAAGATAGTGTATACCCCAATTGATAATTTAGGTATGTGAATACCAGAAATATAGATTATTTCTGAAATAGATTTCTTATTTCAGCTCATATTGGCTAGAGGTTCTGCCAATTAGCGAGCAGATCTGGAAAGTAATAATACCCATCAAAATTATTTTTAAAGGCAGGTTTTATATGTCCGCATCCATTCAATAGCATTTTTAACTTAACCATAACGCTTTATGAATCCAAAATTGGCATTACCGCAACTATCGAGAACAAAGCATTAAATTGTCTGCTTTTAATAAACCTGACATGAAGTATAAAGTTTCATTAAACTACTAAACCGTCATTTTTTTTTAAAAATTACTAAAATTATATTTAGTTATTGCTACTTTCATTAATGAAAATAGATTTTTCTCTCCAATAATTCTCAAAATCTGTGTCATTTGCGAAATAACCGTCACAAAATTCGTCAAGCTCTATTTATCCTCCCAACACGTATTTTTCACTAGCTGACATCAGTTTTATCCTGCAGTTTTGCCAATCCTCTTAAAATCCATGACCCGAAGGACAGAAAAATAAAGCACTTTACTTTGATATTGATTTGCTTTCAATTCAATAATTCCGAACGATTGATTGAATCTTACCATTTCTTCGATCAAACTGTCGCTAAATTCAAACGCCATTAAATACCCATGATTTGCCAGCTTGAATTTGAAACGGCTTGAAAAAATACTTTTCTTTTAAGTTCACGGTCACTTTTAATTTCCCTTTCCAATTCATACGAATAGAATTGGAAAGTGTCTAATCAATTTATTAATTTTAAAAAGTTTTGACTTGCTTAAGTCTGCAAGCTCAAGAACTTAATACCAACCATATTTGGATGCATCCAAATTTGATTATTGTCTTTTCCGTTTGATTGTTTGTAAAATTGTTTTTGAGTAAGTATCAGTCTTTTTTTTGTTAACCAATCAATAGATTATGTAAATCTCTCTCTTCGTAAGTCTGTAATTTAATTATCATAACTGACTTTGCAATATTCGTTTCAGTGACGCCGTTCAATAACTCAATTCCTATGTTTTGTTTATTTTTCGTCAAGTAATAAGAGTAAATACGACCGTTTTGTTTTATTCACTTTACTCAAGTGTATCCACTACGAATGAAGTCGCCCAAAGATCCCGAAGCTATCGATCCAAATGTTTTTATACCGCCAAAATTATTATATTTTTGTTGTTTACGTAATTAAGGACCGCTAAATAATTACTTATGTCGTTAATGTATCCTAAATATTTTAATATAGTTTTTTTGGTTCTACCCTTAAGTTAGTGGAACATATAAATAAAATGACTTAATATAGGAAACGCGCGTTTTGCTGAAACCATGTATTGGCTGATTTACTCCGATTTAGAAGAATCAACTAAATTGAAGAAATAACTAAATTCTAATTTTTCCATTAAAATCGTGGTAGAACCAAAAAAATAAACCACCTGATTTCTGACATCAATTTTTGACCATTGACCTATGCCTGGCAAATAAGTAAAAGTGTTCATTTCAGCCCCCAAAGGATGGGTCCTGATCTCGTCGCTTAAAATATTGTTTCCGGATGATGTAAGTAACGGATCGGAGACCTCCCGTTCTAATAATTTCCAAGGGATGGACATATTTTCCGATTCTCCCATAAACTCCAGTTTTGAATTCCTGAAGGAACTTTTCCCCTAAAACTCAATTTAAATTTGTTCGTACCAGATGCTAGAGATCGCTCTGTTAACTAAAATAAGTTTGAAGCAACTTCTCAAGAAATACCTTTATTTCGCTGTACTCTGCAAATCTATCTCCAGCTATCTGATGCCCCAAACTATTCTTCCAAGCCACTTGCAGCCGCTTGTCGTTTTCATCATTGATCATCTGGTCAATACCAGTAAATTCCAATCCCTTGAATTTCATTTT
>Ga0209491_10002151_pt1 | contig 35953 bp, 26 predicted proteins | sample BON02_FD_187213 | JGI IMG/M metagenome (GOLD analysis project Ga0209491, IMG submission 187213) | Freshwater microbial communities from Lake Bonney liftoff mats and glacier meltwater in Antarctica - BON-02 (SPAdes) (version 2) | ecosystem: Environmental > Aquatic > Freshwater > Ice > Glacier... | reverse complement strand
GCCAGCACCACCAGTCCGCCGGTTACCGCCAGGCCCAGCTCCAGCAAGAGGCCAAAGACGGCCTGCGAGACAAGCGCTGGAAGAGCATCTGGCAGATGGTGCTGGACGAGGAGGAACACCCGGGCTCGGTCGACTGGGACGGCCAGTTCACCCCGTCATTCGTCCGCCCCGACCGTGAAGCCGAGATGACCCGCGCGTACACGGTGTTCTCCGGCCGGATGGTGTCGACATGAGCGGGTCTGGCGCGGCCCCAGGTCCCGCTGCACCCTTCACCACTGGGGCGCAGAGTGGCCCGGCGCCGGCATCACGCAGGTTCGTTGTGCTCGCCATCGTCGGTGTCCTGCTCGTCGTCGCGGCGATCGCGGGCGTCGCGTGGCTGCTGATCGACGACGACAGTTCTGCAGTATCGGTGTCTGACGAACTGGCGACGGCATGTCGGGAATCCGGCCAGCTTGGAGCGGCTGCGGACGACGGCGACCTCCTCGAGATGGAACGCATCGTCGGCCAGTGGGAGCAACCTGAGTCCGCACCACCAGCAGACTCGGGGGCGGTCAAGCTCGACAACGACGTTCTGAAAGTCGTCCTTGCTTGGGCGTACATCGACGCTGTCAGCGGTGACCCATCCGTCATGGTCATCCCCGCACTTCGGCTCGAACTCGAGTGCACGCGACTTGGCCTCGTCGATGACGTGGCGCCCTCACAGGCGGGCGACGACACATCGTTCGAGGACCCGGAGACGACAACAGCCCCGACCATCGCACCCGCGACCACGACCACTGTGGCGCTGCCTCCCGAAGCGCCTGGGCCGAGTGACGAGCCGTGCGAGGGCGCGTCGGGCTGTGCGTTCGAGAACGGCATCGACCTCAATGCGGTGCGAAGCGAGCTCGCTGCCGAACTCACCTCTGGTGGGTTTCCGACTGCCGCCGACGACGTCGACTGCGAACAGGGGGACGTTCCGCCCAACAGCGTGCCGGTCGGGGGCTCGTTCCCGTGCGTCGTCACTCCCGACGTGAACGGTGCGCTGAGCGCCTTCGAGGTCACCGTGACGGGGGTCGGCACGTACCGGTGGGAGTCGGTCGACGTATGACGCCCACCCCGATAGTCCGCTGCTCGGACCCCGCCATCCACCAACTCGACATCAAGGAGACATCGCCGTGAAGGCTGACACCGTGGAACTGCTGGGACTCTTCGGGAAGGACGTCCGCTACCTGGTGCCGCTCTACCAGCGGAACTACAAGTGGAACGTCAAGGAGCACTGGAGCCCTCTGTGGGACGACATTCGTGCCGTCGCCGCCAGCGTTGGCCGCGGTCGCTGGCGACGCTGCGGAAGTCGAGCTCGAGACCCGTCGGGAGCGTTGCCTGCTCTACGTGGCGTGCACGCGTGCGCGTGAGGACCTCTGGGTCGGCTTCGCCGGCGATCCGAGTCCCTTCATCGCTGACGCGACCTGACTCCCGTTCCACCGGCTCCGACCGTTTTGTGTTCTGCGCGAAGCAGCAGCGCTCGGGGACACCGTCGCCATCGGTGGGCAACTCGTCCACCGTGAAGCCACCAGCGGACCGAGCCAAGTCGAGGGGAGTCGCTCAGACCCATGCGCAAGGCGTGTGGGTTCCGGACCGTCGTGGTCACCCCACCTATGGAGGTGGGGGGATCGGGTCCGAGAAAGTTCGTTCTCGGACCCGATCCGTGACTCGCGAGGAGCAGTTCGATGACCGAGGCCACATTCACGTTCGCGGAGCCGTCCGGCGATGGACGACGGAGATCGCATCAACCTGAGCATTACCTGTTCGCAGCGGCTGCGTTGCGACTGGCCACGGCGCGGAGCGCAATGCCCCCTGATGCGCCGGCTCCGCTCCCGGCGGACGCGATCAGCCGTCTTCGCCCCGCCGCCAACCCGGTGACGCGCTACCTCGCCGGCCGGGAGTGCCGGCCCGAGTCGATGTCGAAATACCGCCATCGGCTCAAGCGGGCCCAAGAGCTGCTCCTTCAGTCAGGTTTCGCGCACGCCACGCCAGGCATGGCGCCCGAGGACTTCCCCTGGCACCGCATCACGGCCGACGATGCGGCCTCGTTCCGCCGTGCGGTTCGGGACCACTTCAACAGCCCAAAGTCGGCCGACAACATCGTTTGTATCTGCCGAGAGATGGTCCGGCAATGCGCTCGGGTAGGGCTGATGTCGGCTGACCAACGCGACGACGTTCACTACGAGCTTCCGCTGAAAGCGATCAGCCGAACGAACGTCGGCCGAGTTCTCGACACGGACGAACTCGAAAAGTTGATGCGAGTCGCCACGACGACCTGGTCCCGGTGGCGAGCGAGGCGCAACACCGCGATCCTGGCTGTCCTGGCCGGAACCGGGCTGCGCGTCTCCGAACTGGCCGACTTGGATCTGTGCGACGTGAATCTCGACGCCGGCTGCCTGCACATCTGGCTGACCAAGGGTGGAGAACCACGAAAGGCCTGGCTCCCTCCCGGCACAATGCTCCACCTTCGGCGCTGGATCGAGTGCCGCGGCTTCGAAGCCGGACCGCTTTTCCCATCGGCGGAAGGACGCCGGATGGGCACCAGCGCCTACCGCAAGCTCATCCACGACCTCGAGCAGCGCTCGGGTAGTCAAGTGCTGACACCCCACGACTTCCGACGGACCTACGTCACCACCCTCCTTCGAAACAAGATCGACCCATTCACCGTGGCCCGCGCCGTCGGGCACATGCGGGTGTCCACCACGCTCATGTACGACCTACGAACTGAGGACGAGACACGGCACGCCGTCCTCGGGCTCCACGTCCCGATCACCGCCGGCAAGCCAAATCATCGCAAGGGGCAGCAATCGTGACGGCCGAGCTGCGACTCCTCGTTGACGCCGACCGCAGCCGTGCGGCCGCCATCACGTCGTTCATCAACAGTTACCCATCCACGGAGACCCGTCGAACCCTCGAATCTGCTCTGCGCAGCATCGCCGAGCTCTTCCCAGAATCCTCAGGCGACTTCTGGACACTTCCATGGGAAGCCGCCGCAGACCCCACTCTGTTCGACCAGTTCGCAGAGCGAATCCAAGCGAACGTCGGACCGCAGACCGCGAAGAAGTACATGTGGGCGTTGCGCGGCGTGCTCCGCCATCTCGCCCGAAACGGGCTTGCCGATCGAGCGAGCCTGTCGACCACCATCGATGGGTTCCGGACCGCTCGGGCCTCGAAGGGGGGCGAGACGCAAGGAGTCACCACTGAAGAGTTCATGTCCATGCTTCATGCATGTCGGCGCGATCCGAACGTCCCGAAGGGTCGCCGCGACGCGGCAGTCCTCGCACTGCTCGGGGGTGCCGGACCCAGACGTGGCGAAGCGGCTGGAGTCAACCTGGCCGACATCGACTGGCACTCGGGCAACATCTACTTCAGGTACACCAAGGGTGGAGAGCCACGAAGGGCGACACTCCATCCGGCCGTCGCCGGGCACATCGCTGAGTGGCGGCGATTTCACACTGCCAGCGCGGGCGCCCTGTTCCCGCGTGTCGCCAAGAACGGTCTGATCGAAGTTGGTCCAGGTATTGGCGACAAGGCGATCTACCGAATCGTCACCAAGCGGCGCGACGAAGCAGGCGTGGACCCAGGCGTTACGCCCCACTCGTTCAGACGGTGGTTCGTCACGACGCTTCTCGAAGCGGGTGTCGATCTGTTCACCGTCATGCGAGCAGTCGGCCACGCTCTCCCGGGCACCACGCAGCGCTACGACAAACGCGGCGACGCTGTCGTCGCGGCGGCGGTGCGCGACCTTCACGTGCCAACCGTGGAGGAACTCTGCGAGGACGACTGAGTCAGCTTGCGCGCTGACCAGATCCGGTCAACGGCCTCCAGCGAACTGTTGGAGGGATTTCCTGGTGATGAACCGCGCACCCGTCGCGTCGGTCTCGAAGTCGACTCTGAGCGGGGTGCAGGGGTCCCGGGCGCGTAGCAGGGGTCCTGCGAATCCGGCTCTTCGGATTTCAGTGGGGAGTGATTGCGGTGCGTAGGTCCCAGTCGGGCTTGCCGGCGTAGAGCATGTCGCATCTCGTTGTGGTGGACTGGCGGGTGGGCAGGGCGAATCGTCCGCCGGGGAGTAGCGGGGGTAGGTGATGAGACTTCGCGTCGTACTCGGGTGCGGGCTGTTGGTGCTGCTGGTGTCGTGTGTCCCGACACCGGGGGCGACGCTCCTCGAGATCACCACCAACGAGATGGTGTGTGGCGGTGTGTACAACCCGGACCTTCCGCCGTGCCGCACGGCCCCGGCTTCCCGTCCGGTCCAGGTCAGGATGGGTAGCGACTTGGTGGCGGCGGGGACGACCGGTCCCGGCGGCATGCTCGTGCTGGCTGTCCCTACGGGCGAGCTGGTCGTCTCGGTTCCGGGTGCGGAGCCATACATGAACTGTGATGCAACGACGGTCACATCTGTCACGGGCCGCACGACGCCAGTGGTGCAGACATGCACGCTGCTCTACCCGTAGCCGATTCGAACCTGCCGAGGTCGCACGAGGTGGTCCAGTCGCTGTCGGACGGACCCCCGTCCGTGAGTGACGATCCCGCGGCAGCGCTTCGTCGCGGACCCTCCCCACCAACGGTGTGCCGGACAGCGGCGACAGCCGCAACGCGTGTCCACCGAACCGGCGCTGCTCCATGACTTGGCTGCTCGCTCTACCCCAGGATCTCCTGAACGAGCGCGGCGATCGCCCCTGAGTCGTCTGCGACTGGAGCGCTGATGTGGTGGGTCTCGTCCGGGGAGGTCCACAGGGTGCCGACGGTCTCGATGCAGGCGATCGGGTCACCGTCTTTGAGGAGGAACCAGAACCGGTAGGCCGGGTTGTCGTACAGGTCGTCGGGCTCGCTCTCACCGAGGCGGGCCTTGGCGTCTTCGAACGAGCGGAAGTGGTGTTCACGGACTCCTCCGCCGTAGCCTGAGGTATCCTCCATGCCGTTTCGCCATTCCCACCTAGATTGCTCTCCGGCCGCTGTGATGGTGTTGGCCATCAGCCGGTAGCAAGCGGCGGCGATGGTCGGAGCGGGGGAGGTCGGTGTCCTCAGAACCGCTCGGGACTCGAGCTCGAGCAGTGCTCGGTCGGGGTCGGCTATCCACGCTGCCCACAGTGTCGGCCACCTCTTGGTGTTCGAACCTGTGGTGGTGAACGGGCTGATGTGGGCGCTTCCTTCACGGTTGAGGCTGATGCAGCGGGACCAGTCCGGCCGGTCTCGATCGACGAACGTGAGGGCATCAGCGGTGCCGCCGCCTTGGTGGCTCTCGAAGAGCAGCAGCTGCGGGTGGCGCCGAGTGAGCCGCGCAGCGGCTTCCCACGACGCGTTCTCGATCGGCTGGGGCTGCCATGGCGGGTTGAGCGGTGGGGCGGAAGCTTCGGCATCGGCGTCGATGCCCGCTGCCCACCGCTGAAGCTCGTCAAGCGTGGTGAAGCCGCCGGCGTCGATCTCGTAGGAGTAGCCGTTTCCACCCGATCCATCGCAAACGCGTTCGTCGAGGTAGTCCCACTCTGATTCGAGGGTTCCGCCAGCGCTGAAGCCGAGTGGTTCGACCCACGGGTCCAAGACCTGCACCGGTCCGCCGTTTTCGCGGTAGAGCAAGGTCGCGGCCCGCCAGCTGTAGCCGTGCCGGCACACAGCGATGGCTCGCACCGGGTCGTCACCATTGTCGGCCAGGTGCCCGTACCGGAACCGGAACTCCTCCGAGGTCGCAGCATCGGACTCAGCGAACACGGCAGTGTCGAGGTAGACGAAGCGGTCCGGTCGGGTGAGCAGTCCGGTCCAGAGTTCAACCAGGTTCGTCGCGTCGCACACGGGGTAGGGCGCTGACGCGAGGAGACGGTCCGGTAGCGCCTCGTGCACACCGTTGTTTCGCCCGGGTGCGCACAGCACGACCCGCACCGCGCTCAGCGTTGAGTCACGCCGTTCGGTTTGCCAGGCCAGCAACTGCAGCCGCATCAGCTGGTAGACGGGGTCTCGGATCAGGTCGGCGTGGTGGACGTCGTGTCGGATAGGAGAATCCGGGTCATCGAGGAAACGCCGGTAGTTCCGGAGCCGCAGCGGCAGCTTGGCGGCGTTGTAGGTCTCGTCGCGGTAGTCCTCGGTGTACTTCCATTCGATCAGCGCGAGTTCTTCGTCTCCGGTCGAGGTGCGGTAGCGGATGACGGCATCAACACTGGTGTTATTCGTTCCCCGGTGGCCCGGGCCGCCTCTCCACTCACCGAGGGGGTCGTCGTGGCCGATCCACTCGAACGCGACGAGCGCGTCCGGAGCTTCTGGGGTTCCCACGGCAAGCGGCTCGGCCATGTCGAGCACCCCGCTGAAGGTCCGACGGATTGCATCTGGGTTGAACGCCATCGGTGTCAGCGCGTTGACGCACTGCACCTGAGACGACAACAGATGGTTGTTCGGCCCGCCATCGATCGAGTCGTGCCACGCGATGGCCGCGGTGCGGAACCACCCGAATGACCACAACGCGTCGGGCAACACGTTGAGATGTGCGTACCGCTCGGGCAGACACCAGTCGTAGGAACCGCGGTGCTTCACCGGCCCGGGGCCACGGGCGGCTGCGGGCAGCAGCATCGTGTTGTGCTTCCAGTGGACCGCCGCAGCGGCGGCCTCGTCGCGAAAGCTCATGCGCATGACAGGTAGCCGTCGCTGTCGACACGCCACCACTGCATCGCATCAACACCCGCGGAACGGTACGAGGCGATCGTGTTGGCCACGAGCCGAGCCCGGGCGAGCGCGTTGGGCGATGGGGTTCCGGCCCCGATGAGCAGCACCGGCACCACCTGCGGGTTCGCGACTAGCGGCGTGCCGGCCCGACCGAGCCCGAGGCGTTGTCGCTGTTCGACCATCCGGTCGACAATCGCCTGATGGTTTGCGTCGCAGCCCACCCAGGCAGCGAAGAGTTCTGCGTACATCTGCACCTGCAGCGGCCCCGCGGTGATCCCCTTCGACGCGGAAGCCGGCTTTGCTTCGACCGCATACAGGACCTGGCCGTCGGTGCACAGAAAGTCACAGCCCGCGCCTTTCGGCAGGGGCGGTGGCCACCACGATGCAGAGATATTGACCTGCTGAAGCGCCGCAGCGAAGCGCGAGTTCCTCGCGGCGATCCACCCTGTCCGGTGGGCTTCGGACGCGAACCCGACGTTCGCTTCGCGGTCCACGAGTCGCAGGTCCGGGCACCACGACTCGTTGCCTGAGCGGTCTCCCGCAGCGAACGACGCATGGACCCGACCCTCACCCTCGAAGAACGACCGATTCTGTCGAACTCGTGCGGCGGCAGCATCGAGGAAGGCGAGCAGGCCCTCGATGTCGGCACAGAGCTGTTCGATCGACTGGGGAATCGACCAGGCAGGGTTCCACTCCGGCAACGCCTGGTACGACTTGTGGATCGACAGTGACCACCCGTTCTGCTTGCGATGAATGTTGAGCACCCCAGATAACCCGGCGTAGATCGTCATCCAGCATCGGCCTCGGTCGAACGACGACCCGGCCTCTCGCCGGGCGCACATGTCCCAGATCGACCGGTCCGAATGAACTCGCAGCGTCAGGGGTGCGAGACAGCCGGTCGTGAAAGCTTCCAAGAAGTCATCCGGAACCCGTCGGTCGTACTTGAAATCCATCGAAACCTGCTCTCCACACCGTCGGGCAACGATCATACCGGGACGGTCTGACATTCAGCCGGAGGCCGGTCGATCGCGGTGCCTGACGAGGACTCCGGCGAGTCGGAGTTCTCGGGTGACTCCGAGGCTCATTTCCCCGAGTCAGACAGCCCGGTTCACGTCTTCCATCACCAGGCGGCCGGGCAGATGGGTGTCAGCTAGCGCAACGGATTGCCCCCGGCGTCGTAACCGCTCGGGCGGCTCGGGGCGCTTGACGCCGGCCGCCGGGCAGATCGCCCGTTCGGGCGCGCCGAGTCCCCCTCGCTGGCCGGCGGCCACCGGTGGATGTCACCGGTCCATGTCACCGGTCCATGTCATGATCGTGAGCGTGAGCCTGGAGAGCCCGACGAGGGCACAAACTCGGGGCACAAACCCCCCGATTTCGGCGGTCTGAGGCTGTGCTGAGCGATCAGCTCCGGTCGCAGACGACTGCAATCTAGGGGATCCGTATCAACCGAGCGCCGCGGGCGAAGAGTTCGTAGGTGCCGTCGACCAGGTGGACCTGCATGCGAGAACCCTGCCACAGCAACAGATCCGACGCTTCCGGGCGTCGCAAACGGCAATGGGCACAAACCGAGGGCACAAACCCCGGCGGTGCCGGCGGGGTGGCGATTGCCGCCCTGGGACGGCTCCGAACGGTCGCCGTCATGACCGAAACGACCCCGGATCCGCTGGATCCCACAACATCCGCACCGATCCTCGACCTCGAGGACCTCCAGGCCCGGTACGACATCGGCAGGACCAAGGCCACCGAGCTCGCTCTGTCGGACGAGTTCCCGAACACCCTGGTGCCAGGCATGCACCGCTACCCGCTCGCAGCGCTGCAGGCGTGGGAGCTCGCCCACTCGCTCGTTGGCACGGTGGCCGAGCCGAAACCGGCCGTAGCGCCGACCCCCGTGGTCGTCGCCGCGCCCGCTGCCGCCCGGCCCGGTCGCAAATCGGCCTCGAACCAGAGGGCAGCGTGATGGGGCGGCCTCGCACGGGCGCTCCCGTGAAGTTCGACGCCGAGCTCGGACTCACGCTGTACGGCCCGACGCCGACGAATCCGAGGTACCGACTCGACTACATCGACACGTTCACGAAGGAGCGCAAGCAGCCCCGTCGTACCGTCGAGACCGACGCCTACGCCCTCTGGGACGAGACGCTCGCGTACCTGCGCTCGGCGCGACTCGCCGTGCCGTTGGCTCCGGGAGCAGGTAGGCGTGGAGCGCCAACGTGCGATGACCTGTTCGACGCACGTATGGAACGCTGGATCGACGACGAGTGCACCAAGGGGTACATCAACACCCGTCGAGGTCGCTACGACTACCGGCTGCGACCGGTGTTCGGTGACTGGACGGTTCGCGACTGGGCGGCGTCGAGCGACGGCTGCCGTGAGGTCCTTCGGGCAGCGAGGGTGCAGGGTCTTTCAGCCTCGAGCGTGCAGGACCTCGGTGCGCTGATGCGCAGCCTCGTGACCCTCGGCTGGGAAATGCGCTGGATCGCACCGGGTCACAACCCGATGCAGGGGGTGAAGTACACCGCGGGCGCCACCGAGCAGGGCCAGAGCGCCGAGTTCGTGCGTGAGGACGACCGCCCCGAGTTCGCGGCGGTCGAGAAGCTCATCCTTGCGTACGACGAGCTCGCCGAGAAGACAGGAATCCTGTGGCTCCCGGAGCGGGCACTGGTCGGTTCCCAGGGCGGTCTCCGCCCCGGCGAACGTGACGCGCTGCGGCTGTGCGACCTGCGGGCCGACGAGCTGGCCGTCGCAGTCGAGGGAGCGTTCACTTGGCCCCGGGGTGAGGACGGGCCGCAGCGCAAGCTGCCGAAGAACAACAAGCGCCGGCGGGTACTCCTGCCTCGCTCGACGATGGATCGGCTCCTGTCGATCGCCGATCGTCGTTACTCCCAAGGAGCGTCCGGCGATGCGCTGCTCTTCGAGGACCCCGAACGTCCCGGTCTGCCGATCGCTGAGTCCGCGACCCGCTGGCTGCATACCACTGCTGCGCTCGCGGCCGGCTGGGACACCGTCGAGGTGCGGCGGCAAGAGGGCTCCCGCCGACATCTCGGGCCCGATCTGCGACCTCGGCACACGAACTACTCGCTGCGCCACCACTCCGCGGTGTGGATGCACGAGGTAGCCGGCTTCGACTGGACGGACGTCAGCCGTTCGCTCGGGCACCACAGCGTCGCGTTCACCTACGCCGTGTACGTGCGCTCCGGCGCCGACGCGGACGAACGCAACCGAGGTCGACTCCGCTCGATGTGACGCCTTCCCGCGCGGACGGCACATCCGCAGTTCATCTGGCCGTATGCATTCGGGGATCTGGTGTGATCCCCGTTCTTGGAACGTGGAGTTGACCCGTGTTCTTGATCACCGTGTCGAAGAAGACGGGTCGACTCCAGGGCGCCCCCGTGCGGGTTCTGTCCTTGAGGAGGACGACGAACGCCTCGCCGTTGCTGTCCGGGTACCCCGGAGGTGCGACCAGATCAGGCCATCCGTCGAGCTTCCTGCACCGGTACGCGACCGCTTCCATCAAGTCCGACACTTGGGCCTCCCTTTCCGGGCCACACGGTACCCGCCGGGTGATCGCTGCGAACCGGGCTGGAGTCGAGACGAGATCCTGCGCTCTGGGTGGAATTCGGTGGACTCACTGTCGGACCCCATGCGTAGTGTCGGGGGTACTTCATCCAGAAGGCCCGAGAGTCCCGGCTCGACGACGGCCTGGCAACCCCCGACCTGTCGGGATGGTGCCTCCGCCGGGTCCAATGAGGAGTAGCCATGTCATCACGTCCCGAGTTCCTGACCACGCGCAGCGACCAGGTACACCCGATCCAGGTCAAGCTCGCCTTCCTGACCGACAACGGTCAGGCCCGACCCGCGAGGCTCACCTCGGTCGACGGCGATCTGGTGGAGCTGCACCAGCTCGACGGCACCACCACGTCGGTCCGCGTCCACGACGCCGTGCGACTCGCTCACGTGCTCGGTCGCGACGATCTGTGCCGGCTGCGCGGCCTGCCGTTGGTGATGGTGAACCAGCAGCACAGGGTTCTCGCTGTGGCGACCGGGCCAGCGACTCCCCCATCGAAACTCGCCGTGCTCATCGTCAGTCGACTGGGCGACGACGGCGGGGTCGTCGAGCTGTTGAGCAGCAGCGACGACCAACCTGCATGGCAGACCTTCGCCCTGCGGACCTGAACGACCGGTGCGCCGACACGGGCCGGGTCGGCGCCCGCGGCCTCAGTCGGCCTGACCGTGCGTCGCCCGGAGCGCCTCCACCTCGACTCGGACGAGGTGGCCAGGTTCGAGGTGTGTGACGTCGGACGAGATCGCCAGCGCGACGGCTGCGTCGAGGCGGTGCTCGACGTCCGGGTCGGACGGGTCCGATGCATCACTCAGCGCCAGCAGCGACTCGACGAGCTCGAGCCGAGACCTTGTCGTCTCGAAGGCCCCGGGGCCGAAGGCCGCCGTGGTGTCCGCGACGAGCGTGCCAGCAGATTCTGCAGCCTCAGCGACACGACCGAGCTGGCGCAGCGACTCGCAACGCATGCGACGACTCGTGATCGTCGGGCCCGCGTCCCGTCCGAGGACGCGACCCCGGGCATCGATGATCCGATCGAGCAACTGGAGCGCCGTGTCATCGTCGCCGAGGCGTTGGGCCTGCTCCGCCACCATGCCCAACGCGAGCAGGGTGTCGGGGTGCTCAGGTCCGAGGTCCGCCGCGAGGACCAGCGAGTTCTGCTTCAGCTCCCACATGGCAGAGACCGGGTCGACCACGGTCGACCGGCTGCGGATCGCCGCGAGGTTGTGTCGACTGGACACCACATCGGGGTGCGACGGGCCCAGCACCCGGACACGATCGTCCAACAATCCCCGCATCTCCTCGACCGCCTCGGCCGCCCGGCCTGCTTCGTCCAACAGCTGCGCCCTGTGCCCCCGGGTGTCGAGCGTCGACGGGTGGTCCTCCCCCAGGACCCGGCGACGGTCGGCGAGCAGATCATCGACCATGTCGAGCGCCTCGACGGGCCGACCGCCGCGGCCGACGGCACGCAGCAGGTTGCCTCGGGCGACAAGCGTCTGCGGGTCGTCGGCGCCGAGCACCCGGGAGCGGCCTCTGACCACGTCGGTCAGCACGGCTTCGGCCTCGCCGTAGCGACGAGCTTCGGTGAGCGCCCGGCCGAGGACCCCGAGCGTGTCGAGGGTGCTCTTGTCGTCGATCCCAGGTCGCACCATCATCGGCCGCACTGCCAACTCGAGTTGTTCGACCGCTGCGTCGGCGAGACCGGCAGCGAGCAGCGCCGCCCCCAGATCAGTTCGCAGATCGGAGATCTCGGCGTCGGAAGTGCCCGCAGCCAACGCCTCGGCGAGTCGGCGCTGCAGTTCGTCCGGCCGCTCGACGGTCACCTCGCACCACGCCCACTGGATGTCCTCGACCGCGTCCTGCAGCGCCGCGGCAATCCGACAAGGCTCGACGCCGGGAGGCACGAAACGGTGTGCGTGGACGACGCGGCGATCCGCCGGTTCTGACAGTTCCTCGATCCTGCTGCCGCGTCGCGCCGACGACGGCCGCGTGGAGACGAGCCGACCGGCTCACCGTCACACGAGACTCGAGCAGCCCGACTCCGGCCAGGGGCGACAGTCACACGACGTCGCTTCTCGTGGCGGAGCGGCGGTGGGTGCGGTCGGCCGGGCTGATCACAGCACTGGCAACCGCTGGTCGACGCGTCACTACGACCAGCCGGACCCCATTGCCGAGTTCAACTGTGTCGTTCATCGAGGGGTTCAGTTCGACCGACCGCGAGTTGTTGTCGCGCCGGATCCCGATGGCGATCTCTCCGCGATCTCTGGCGACGCGCTCGACGACCTCTGACCACATGCGGCTCCCGGGCTCAGCCCACACATCTGCCGAATCGAGCAGGTCGATCTCAACGGGTTGGGAGCCGAGTAGGTGAGTGAACACTTCCTTCATCTGGGGCTGAACCGCGTATTGGGCGAGGAGGTGCGCCAGGACGGAGTCGCCGATGATCTGGTCGTCGACGACGAGCTTTGAGAGGTACTTGTTCTGTCGCTCTCTCAGCTCCGCTGCAAGCGTGAGCTTTCGACTTGTCCGGAACTCCGAAAGGGCGAGAGCCGACATCAATACGTCGGCATCCGAGGCGCTCGCAGTGACGTCGTCATTCGCAAGGACAATCACATGACAAGTGGCGGCGGACGCTGTCGGGGCTTCGATCCACGCTTTGGCGGAGTCGTGGATCCAACCTTGGAGCCCGCCGGCTGACGACGTCGGGATGACCGTCACGTCGCCGCCGTCGAGGTCGACGTCGAGCGACGACGTGACGACGGTGAGAGCGAGGTTCGAGTCGTGATCACCCATTGCGCGCAGAAACATCGGTGCACGCCGGTTCCACCCGAGCACGAGGTAGCGGTCGTTCCCCGAACGCGCTGGGGGATCTCGACGCTTGGTCAGGTGCAGGTCTGTCGCAGGCTCGTTCGTCACCCGCCCGTCGATGCTTCGCTTGCATTCGGCCTGACTCTCGGCCAGCACGACGAGAGACACCTGAGACTCGGTACCGTCGGCCGAGTCCGGCCGAACTGATGTGTTCCAGTCCGGCCACATGTCGACCTCGAGCGGGCCATATTCGGCTCCGGGTTCCGGCCTGCTGCGGCTCGCAAGACCGACCGGTGTCACAGGCTGTTTGGAGAGAAGGATCTCGCCGAATGTCCGGTGGTCGGGCTGTGAAAGCTCCTGCAGGTAGAGCTCGACACCGTCGAAGTTCAGGATTTCCTGGTAGATGCTCGAGAGTCCTGCCCGGCTGCACACCTGCGCAGCGAGGCCGGCCTGAACCTTGTGGACGTCGGCAGTGACGAGCTCCAGGCCGAGGACCTTGATCCGCTCCACCAGACGATCGCCGATCGAACCGGAGTCGTCGACCGGGTCGGCGATCTCGGCAACGATTGTGGGGCCAGCTGCGTCCGACTTTTTCCCATCGCCATTGGGGTAGCGGATCGCGTTGGCCAGCGCGAAGATTGTCGTCACGGTCGCCGCTGCCGTCTCGGTCATCTGCGGCGACCCACCGAGGTGAGCGGGAATCGGCCGGGCGTCCGGGGCAGGGGGGACGCGTGACGGATGCCCGGCGTGGCCCGTCGCGGCCAGAACGATCACCGCCCTGGCCTCGGCGACCAGAGCGATGTTGCGCAGGTCGCGGGGGTCGCTCGGATTGCCCGTTCGTACCTGCAGCCAACTACGACCCCACGGAACGGTTCGGCGACCCTGAACATTCGAATCGCGCGCGAACTCGTCGGCCAGCTCGTGCAGTTCGGTCCACGGTTCGGGCGCCATCACCACTACCGTCGGCGGCTGCTCCGATCCCCCCGAGTCGTGAAGCTCCTTGGCGACCTTGAGCGTGAGGTCGGTCCAGCCGAGGATGACGAAATGCTTGCCGGGGTGCGCCACCCGATCCCGGCCACGACGGACACTTTCAACCCTACGATCGAACTGGGTGTTCACCAGCGAGATCAGTGTCGAGAACAGCAGCAGACCCAGAAGTGTGATGCCGAGAGTGACGAGGGCGAACGCTCCTCTGTCCTCTGCGATCTGACCAGGATCGATCGTGCGGATGAGGCTGTCCCAGAACGAGGGACCGAACCCTGGCTCGGCCCCGAGTCCGAACAGACTGATCACTCCCGCCGCGAACACAGCGATGCCGAAGGCGGCAACTGCGAGCCACACGATGATCCACAAAGGACTTCTGGCGAGCGCCCAATCGATCCGCTCACGAAACGAAGACCACATCCGAGCGGTCCAGCCCTCTCGACGCGCCCCGGTGTTGCTGCTCATGCCGATCCTCCCGCGAGAGCGCCGCAGCACCGATTCGCCCGTTCCCCCAACGGGAGGATACGCCCGTCGCAAATCAGAGTCGAGACCAAGAACAGAGCGGTCGCCGACGACAGTCCGGGCAGTCGCACCGCAGCCACCAGGACCGGACGCCTCCCTAGGTGGCCGCCTCGAGCGGAGTCATCGGAGATGTACTCATTGGCCGGAACTTCGGGGTGGCAGGTAGGTGGCTGCCAACTTTGCTCGTACCGCTTGGTAGAGCACGAGGTTCTGGAGCAGCCCAGGGCGGGCGAGCACGTTCGGAACGAATGCGACGAACGCCAGAGGACCGTTGTCGCCGCCTGTGGGGTCCGGGCACCACGCGCCGAGCAGCGTCGTGTCGGTCATCGATGTTGCTTCGACCTGGTTGAGCCAGCACGCCCACTCAGCTGTCTGCTTGTACGGCATGGAGGTCGGTAACCGAAGGGTGACGAGCGCGCCGTTGCCGTACTGAGGGTGCGCCACATCAGCATCGATGCGCACCAGGGCAGTGTTGGGGACCATGGCGCCGCCGAGCGCGCTCGCTTCCATCGCCGTCGTCGAGCCGGTGTACGGCACCTCACAGCTGAAGCCCGAGTCGTCCGAGAACCCGAGAAGCCCCATCTGTTGGACGAACGACTCGAGCACCTCGACGAGTCCGCCGTGGAATGCGGAGGACTCGCGACCGGACACTGCGATCACCTGCTCCGGGGCGAGCAGGATGTTGTCGAGCTCACTTCGTCGTCCGTTGAGCGGATGTGTCGATTCAGCGGGGATCCCGCCCACAGCCGGGGCGAGCCCGTGCGCTCGGGAGTGAGCTGCAGAGTTCTGCATCACTGCAGCAGTCGAGAGGATCGGGACGAGCCATCCGACGTTCTCCTCGGTGATGACGGCGGTACAGCACTCACGGATCGTTCGACGCTCCGCGTCCCAGACCAGCGCGCTGAGAGTCTGTTGCGCGTTGGCGACGTTGACCCACTGGACAGCCTGGTCGGCGTTGGTCACCTCGCGCACCACTTCAGTCGAGATGCGCACGGTCGCGAAGTCCATCCGTCCGTCGGACTGCGGAAGGTCGACGATCACGTGTTGGGCCAGCCGGAAGCCCCACCACGAGAACCCCCGGTCGAAGGTCATCAGCCACTCATCGTCGATCATCAGCAACTCGCGAAGCTGATCGATGACAGCTAGGCCGACATCGCTGCCCTGTCGAATGAGGGACACCGGACCGAGATCGCCCGAGCGAAGCGTGGTCGGCCCCTCCGGAGGCACTGAGTCCGGTCCGTCAACCGCTGCTGCGTCCTCATCGCTGTCGACCTGCAGGAACGTCGACCCACCGAGTTTCTCGGCCAGCAGGTCGTCGAGCCGGTCGGCTGATGCAGCAACCAGCTTGACCGTGGCAACGAGTTGCTCAGCGCCCAACCCTGTCACCAGCAGCGTATGTTGCAGCTGCAGCGTGTCTTCGACGAGCACCGCTTTGCCGACGATCAGGCTCTCGTTCAGCGCCGCCACCACCTCCGCAAGACTCTCCGACGGCTCAACGCCCGTCACAAGAATCGAGAAGATCTCCACGCGGGGCAAGTCATCGTCGATCGGACGGAGGTAGGTCACCGAGCTTCCTGCGACGATCGGGATGTCACCATCGTCGTCCACTTCCAATGCGTCCCCGAAGCCGGTCTCGAGCTGTGACAGAAGCCAGTCGGTCAGGGAAACGGCCCCGGCGTCGAACGTCTCGGCCAGCTCAGGCTCCGAACGAGCCGTCTGACGGGGCTGGACCTGTCTGGCTGTCTCGGCCGCACCTTGTTCGCCACGTTCGATCCACGCAGCGAGCACATCGGAACGCAAACCCGACGTGTTACGACACGAGCGCAGGAACTCGCTCTGGCCGCCGGGTGTGGACCGGTCGATCGACTGATCGCCCACATTCCTTGCAGCGATCGTGTCGGCGAGCCGGTGGAGCGAGTCGTGGTCACGGCTCAACCAGATGTCGAGAAGTCCCGGCCACATGTCGGCGATGAACGCGTCTTTCGGGCGAGCTCCGTACCTCGCGACCAGTGCCTCGACGACATCACCGTCGACACCCAACGCGACGCCGAGCGCTGCGAGCACATCGGGACCGGTGTTCACCCACTGAAACTTGTAACGACCCATCCGACGCTCTCCCTCACTTGTTCCGAGTAACCCACAACGCCGCTGCCCTTCGGGTTGGTCACACCCCTCGACCCCTGGCCGGAGCGGACCCGAGCCGAACGGCTTCAGACCGGCGGCGACGCCTCGGCGCGCTGCGGCTCGAGACGGTTCCAATTGACGCGGGCATCATCGAAGTGGTCGTCATTCGAGGACGAGGTCAATCTCGTACCCGAGCGCGCCGAGATCCTGTGCGCTGTACACCGTCGTGCCGCGGGTACCGATGGTCACGGTGTAGCCCGGCAGGAGCGGAAGTCCTGCCGACGCGAATGGCAATCGGCACCAGGTCGCGTGGAAGGCAAGCCCCTCGAATGACAAGTCGTCGGGGTGATCCAGATCGTAGAGACGCTGTTCCGCTCGAGTGACGTTCACTCCAGCGGCAGCGACACCGTCGCCAGCGGTGTCGGCCTTGACGTACCGGAGGTCGAACACGGAGTCCAGGAGTCGCTGTCGAAGCTGGCGTTCCTGTGAGGTCCCGCGCACGGCGTTCACCGCGGCACCGGGGCCGAGTGGCACGGTCGCGAGTGTCAGGCCGGCGCCGTCGCCGATGGTCACAGCGGCGCCGGCGTTGATGTCGGAGTACCCGTCCGATCCTGCGCACGGCGAACCGTCGGGCGGTGAGGCCGAAGCGATCCCTTCGATCGTGCCATCGAAACCGATGTCGTCGAGGAAGGAGATCGATCCGTTGATCGACATCGTAGGCACGGCAGTGGTCGTCGTGGGTGGAGTAGCGGTGGTGGTCACGATGTCCGTGGCTGGCGTGGTCGCTACCGACGTGGACGTTGATGTGGCAGCGTCGGACCGCTTGTTCGATCGTGCGGAAGCCACGCCGGCAGTCGAGCCGCCGTCGGATCCTGCGCACCCGGACACCGTCACCAGAATCACCGCGAGTCCGAACGAGATGTGTCGCGTCGTTCGCCGACCACTCGAACCGAGTTGCCGACGCGTCCCGCACGTATTCCAGTGTCCGAGTGCCGATCCAAACCGTCGATCACCCGCGTTGTTCGAGAGGGCGCTCATCCGAGACTCAGCGCTAGGCCGGCCTTCAAGTCATCGAAGGAGTACGACGACTCGCCGCGATCACCGACGGCGACGACGTACAGGTCCTCCCCTTCAGTGACCTCGAAGCTGTACTCATAGTGGCAGCTGTAGTCCTGGATTTCGCCTGGGCCCAGCTCTGTCCGGGTAATCACGTCGCCAGCGCCGTCGGTGAGGATCACCTGTGTGTTCGCGTTGATGTCGCCGTAGCCACCCTCTCCCTCACACGCCGCGCCGTCCCTGGCCGAGTAGTACTCGTCGACGTCGGAGACGTCGAATGTTCCGGTCACTGTGACGGTCTCCAGGACGCGGAACCCTTTCTCCCACTGCGGGCAGTAGAACTCGACAGCAGCCGACTCGGCCACGCCACCTTTCGGGTCCCCGGATGCGTCGAAGGCCTCGCAGACCGACTCGGCATGGAGAACTGCCGCACGGTCGGTCGGGAACTCGCTACGAGCGTCTGCTTGGTCGAGGGCCTCGATGTAACGGGCCTCAGTGCTGGGCCGGGTGAACCACCATCCGCCCGCTCCGGTGATCGCGATGACGAGGAGGGCGCCAAGGATCACGAACGGCGTCTTGCGCCGCTTCCGCGTGGGCGACGTCGGCTCCGAGACGGTCGGGCCCGGAGCTGTGGGCGGGGAGTCGATCGGCAGTCCGCACTCCGCGCAGAACCGGCTACCGGAAGGCAACTGGTGACCCGAAGGACACCGCCGCATACCACAGAGGTCTCCTCCATCCGTGGACGATTGCGTCCACGAGGTTGCACCCCCGGCAGGTGTTGCTTCGTTCGCTGCGCTCAAGCGTGCCGGCGACACGTAGGGCGGGGGCAGGCTCGGAGCATCGGGCGGCGTCGCGTGATGCGGTACTGCCAGGCCACCCGTTGGTGGACCGAGGCGCGCTCCGCACGCAGGGCACATTTCATCTGCAGATACGACCGAGCCGCAGCTTCCGCACTTCTTCACCCTCCGCCTCCTCTTCCCTGAAATAAACTATAGCGAATGGGTGGGACACGACACTCCCAGACTCGTCCACGAGCGCCAAAGGTGCCCACTACCGGGGCCAACTTCACCCGGCTGGGCATTCGGTCCGAGTGGACCCACTGCGAACTGAGACGACCCCGTAGCGCCGTCGGGACAGCTACGGCTCCGGTTGGAGCCGCTTTTGCCCGGTGATCCTTGGGGGCAAATGCGCTTTGCCTATTGGGTTCGTGACCGCACGTTAGACCCAGTACTAGCAAATTTGCAGACCCGTCTCACTGAAGTTGCGGCCACCTGTTACCTGCCCGACACCACCTTTTTAAACCAGCTTGTTGAGCTTCTTGAAGACAAGCGACAGATCGTTTTGTATGGTCCCCCAGGAACAGGCAAGACCTTTATTGCCCGTCAGCTTGCCGCCGCTCTAGCTCCCGACGAATCACGAAGACGATTTGTGCAGTTCCATCCTTCAACCTCCTATGAGGACTTCTTTGAGGGGTACCGAGCGTCGACTGACGCTGCCGACAATCTGTCGTACAAGCTCACCTCGGGCCCATTTGCTCAGCTTGCTGACCATGCTGTTCTTGATCACAAACAGCATCTTTTGGTCATAGATGAACTCAACCGGGCAAATATTCCAAAGGTCTTTGGCGAGTTACTTTTTCTGCTCGAGTATCGAGATCAAGATGTGGCAGCCCTCTACCGTCCTGACGGATTCCAGCTACCGCCCAACCTTTGGATCATTGCCACGATGAACACTGCTGATCGCTCAATAGCGTCAATTGATGCAGCCTTGCGGCGCAGGTTCCACTTTGTTTCGGTCCTTCCAGATGAAGGCCCACTGGCGGGGCTACTAGAGCGGTACCTTCGACAAAACAACGCTGAGCACGAATGGTCTCGGCTGGTGGCCATGGTCAACGGCGAGCTTCGAGGTCGCCTTGGAAGTAGTGACCTGCTGCTTGGACCAAGTCACTTTATGAAACCTGGTTTAAACGAAGACAAGATGGCGCAGATTTGGCGCTACAACGTTGAGCCATTTATCGATGACCTGTTTTATGGTGACGATGCTGCCATCGCCGAGTTCCATTGGACAGAAGTGCTCGGGCGTTTTCACCGTCCGGCAGGGCTAATCGAAACTAACGGCGAGTCTGCGGAGCAGTAGTGATCATTGAATTGCTGGAATATGAGTCGAAGGATGTAGAACTCAGCGAGGAGGCTCTAGCAGACCTCGCCGAAGTTGCCGAGAAGCGATTGTTGATTGGTCTTAGCCGGCAGCCTGGCTTGTATACGGTCAAGGCAACCGAAAACGTCGGCACAATTGTGGCATCTGAAGTCACAGTTTTGATTCGTCCAAAGGTGGCAACCGAACATCTTTTTGCCATGCTCGGAGTTGGACCAAAAAGCATTCCCGGCGCAATCTACGGCTTTGACCTCAACCCAGATTTGCTGACAATAATGGCGCAGGTGTTTGCCAGTTCGGTTGAGCATGCAACCGCTCGTGGGGTGCTCCATGGGTACCGCAATACCGAGGAGCGTCTGATCTCGCCACGAGGTCGCATTGATGTGACAGAACAATTGCGGCATCCAGCTATGGTCAGCCCGGTTGCTTGCCGCTTTGACGAGTACACAGCCGATTTCTTTCCCAACCGAGTGCTGGTAGCTGCTCTTGACCGGTTAGATCACCTGCCTGCTTTAGAACCGCAACTGCGTGTTCGACTTCATCGGTTGACTGCGCGATTCGAAGATGTTGCCCACAGCTCAGTTGATGTGAAGCTGATAGATCGTTGGCAGCCCACCCGGATTGATCAGCATTACGAAGAAGCAATGCGACTCGCTGCAGTAGTGCTGCGAAATCTGTCTCTGAGTCAGCGCTCCGGCACGCAACGGCATGTGTCATTTACCGTTGACATGAATGATCTTTTTCAACTGTTTGTCACCAACAGGCTCAGGCGTTATCTGCGAGGCCGAATTGAGCTTCTCGGCGAGCCGACTGTGCCACTCGATGAAGCTAAGAGACTAAATATGAAGCCCGACTTGGTGTTTCAGAAGTATCAGCAGCCGATCTTTGTTGGCGACGTTAAGTACAAGCTCTCGTCTGGGTCTGGCCGTATTTCGGATTACTACCAACTGCTTGCTTATACAACGGCTATGAAGCTGAACGAAGGGGTACTTGTCTATGCGCAAAACCCCAACGACCAGACCGAGTTAGGCAGTGACGATCTTGTGCAGACCACTCTCATCAAAAACACAGACAAGGTGATTCACGTCTACCGGCTTCCGCTGAGCGGCACTGCCGCAGAACTAGAAATTGCGTTAGCTCAGCTAGCAGACTGGGTTGCTGACCTTGCTTCAGAAAACAGTTCGGCGGCAGCAGCATGAGGCTCAACCCGGCAGCCGTACGATTTTCTCTTCATTGTGTCTCGCCCGAAGGAATCCTCACAACCGTTGACCTTTGGATTCTTTGCAGCAGCATCGAGGATCTCCCTCTAGAGGTGGTAGTCAACGTTGAAGAGCTCGCACGACCACACACCGACCCGAGTGTTCACGACCGCATCGTTAACTCCGTCACCCAAGTGGCTGATTTCTGTGGCATCAAGCTTCTTGAAGACCCGAAACAGCAGCTCGCCGTCCAGTTTGGGTTGCCAGATGCTGCGACTGCAGAGTTCTCCATTTTGGCTGGAGGTGCTCTCCTTAGTTCTCGGACTTCTAAACGGGCGCCTCGACCTCCTTCGCCGGGCCAGACAAATGAAGTAGATCCAGACGGGGCAACTTCCCGGCAGCGCAAGAAGTACAACAAATTTTTGGCTTTACCAGAACGCGAGCAACTCTTGGAACTGATCCGACGCTTTATCGACGTTGCCGGGCTTGACATGTCGATGATCGGTCAGACCGGGGGGGGGGTGAACGCATGTCTTGACAACTGGACTCTGGTTCGGGTCAATATCGGAGCCCGGGAGGGTATGACGATATATCCGCATCGCCCGTATGAAGTATTTATCAAGGGGACTCCTCCGGCAGAGCTAGTTGAAGCTGGGCTACGGGTTCGGAGAGCGTTCCTTGCTGTACCTGACTGCCATGCACTGCTGTTCGATCTCGGCAGCAAAGCCGAAATTCTACTTTTGGAGCCTGAAGTACAGCCCTTAGTGAGAAGCTACGTGGATAGTCAACTGCGAAAAATGAATAAAAATTTCAACAACCCTTTACTCACACCTTTGATCACCGCTAATTCGGGTCTTGTCCAGCCGTAAGGCGGGGTGGACCAAGGAGGTGTTGTATCGAAGAATTACCCTTCGGCAGCATCCAGCAGACGAACTAAATCATCTTCTTTGCGTGCTACTAATGCAGCCCGCTCTTCTGCAAGATCATGGTTGATTGACCCACGCAGGCCCATAGCATCGGCCAGTACTTGCTCCAGACTGAGTTGTGAACCTGCTGCTCCTACAAGTGCGCGTAGTTCACCTGCCGGGTCTGAAGGAATGTCGCTTGCCCGCAAAATTTGAAAGTCAATCTCCGAGGGTCGGACCCGCCGAACAAACATCCAGTCACCCTCTTCTGCATCCATTGACCGAGCCGCAGCCCGCAGGCTGCCGATAGAGGGATACTGCAGCCAAGCTAGGTGGACGGGCCCAACCGGTGAGTCGAGCGAGCCTTTTGATACTGGTGCCGCGCCCAAGTGCGCAGCAAATGCCTCGGGCAACTGCCGGCCGCTACCACGCAACACATCCCGATCGACCGGAATCCGCCAGGACCACACGCCGTCAATCAGATAGCAGCATTTTGTTCCCTCGATATTGGTATTGGGAATATAGGGTCGGTCCTCCGGCCGAATCATGACCACTCCGGCTTCTTGTAGGAACACCGGGTGTGTCGATGCCAACATCCCAACCGAGTTTTGGCTCACCCCGTAGTCTCTTGCTAGCTCACCCTTGAGAACCTCAAGCTCAACTGGTCCGGCGGCCAAGCGGTCGAGCATGGCCGGAACAATTCCTTCGTATTCCTCTAGCTGCCACTGAGCAAGCGCAAATTTTTCGATACCAACCTTGGAGATTCGGTCGTCGATATGCAGTTGGTTTGACATTCCTTGCTCGGATCCCGGCTTCACAAATGCCACCAACTCCTCCTTGGTTAATGGACGACCAGCAATGAGTAAAGCGATTATTGACTTGTCTACATAGGATCCCTTCCAATCGAGGACGAAATCTTCACGAACAAGTAACTGCTTGTCTGCGGCAAGGGCCTTCATGGTGTACTCGGGTCGTATACCAACCTCGGCTAGGGCATCTAGGACAGCTGCTAGAGGGGCAAGGCCGTTTTCTTCGACAGCCTCAAAGGTTGCACGGACACGATCCTTGAACGTCATTTGACCTCTTCCCACCTCCCGATCGAGCAGTGACGACAGCAAAAACCAATCGCCGTCGAACTTATAGGGGCCCGCTAAATGAAGGATGAGTCGATCTAGAACGTCTGGTGGGAACACCGCAAACTCGCCCGCCAATTGATCGGATGGAATTGCTGACCCAAGGCGGTCTCCAAGGCGATCTGCCGCAGTGTTTAGCGAACGGTTGGCAGGCTCGTTCAGTGCTACTGCTAGCCGCTCAACGACCATTCCTTCAATTTGCCGTATCCGCTCTCGAGTCACATTGAAACGAAGGCCGAGAGCTTCCAGTGTTGGCGCAGACCCGTCTAAATCAAACACACGCTCAAGGGTGGCTTGCTCTCGCTCATCAAAGGATTCGATGAGCTCTTTTGCAGCAATAACTGGATCGTATGCTCGGATACTTTCTGCTGAAGCAACATCCTCTGCTGGGAGTTCAGCCAACAAACGCAGCGCTGCAAGCGGACCATCGGCTGCCTTGGAGTCAATCGCTGATTTTATGGCGTCAAGAACAGAGCCAGGGTTGCCGTTACTTACTGACCATGCACTTAGATCCCCGATGGCCTGAACGATCTGAGTACGTTGCTTGTCTAGAACTGGTTGGGTGTTAGGTGCTGGCGGAGGGCCAAAGGAACTCAGCAGAGACCTCAGGTTTGAAATCATCTTTTTCGTTCGGATGGGTCCAACGTTTGGGATGCGAGCTATCTCTTGAGTCGTAGTTTCAGCTAGCCCTAGCCAAGTAAGATTTTGCTGTTTAAAGAGATACGCAGCGAGTGGTCCGCCAATCATCTCGCTCGTCGGCTGCGATGGGAGACTTGCAAGGCCTGGCAAAATATCGCCGAGTGGAGTCCCATCGGATGCGGCCTCATCGAGTGCTACCCCATATTCGCTAGCAGTCTCTTCATCAGTTGGTATAGGAGCTTCCATGGCTAAACCTTAGCGACGGGGTGCGATAGTTGAGGCTAAAGCACTGTCAGCCCCACTTTCCCACTGCCCCCAAAGAACACTGGCCCTCATGGCGCTACACAACAGGCCGCATGTATTCTTCAGCATCTACAGGGGAGGGGTGCGATGATTCCATCGCTGGTAGAAGGAGAAATTCGTCGGGCACTCATCGACTATTTGGCCACCACATTTGGCCTAGCTGATGATGATGTTCGAGATCAGCTTTCAGAGTTCATGACTGACCCAGCCACTGGCATATTTCGCGGACCTTACCTGCGCGTCCGCACCCCGTTCCGCCCCGTGACTTCTGATTGGGTTTCACCGCTCGGATGGCTACCCGACGGGTTCACGCCGTATGTACATCAGGCAGCCGCATTTGATCGACTCACTACGATCGGTGGCCATCAACCCAAGCCCACAATGGTGACCACGGGCACCGGATCAGGAAAGACCGAGTGCTTTTTGTTGCCGCTACTTGACCACTGTGCTCGGGCGCGAGATGTGGGTCAACGCGGTATCAAGGCAATCATCTTGTACCCAATGAACGCGTTGGCCTCTGATCAGGCTGGCCGAATGGCAGCGCTGATTAACAACGAGCGGCGACTCAGCGGCTTGCGGGCAGGGCTCTATGTCGGCGAAAACGGCAGCCACTCTCAGATGAGCAAAGACAGCCTGATTGACGACCGGTATGCGCTACGTGACGACCCACCCGACATCTTGCTGACCAACTACAAGATGCTCGACTTCTTACTTCTGCGCCGAGAGGACAAGCCGCTCTGGGCGACCACCGGCCCAGACTCCCTGCGCTATATCGTGCTCGATGAGTTCCACACCTATGACGGGGCGCAGGGAACTGACGTAGCAATGCTGATGCGCCGCCTTGGCGCAACTCTAGGTACCGCAGCGCCGGGGGCGCCGCTGGGCCTTGCAGCACCAGTTGCAACCTCTGCCACGTTGGGCTCTGACCCTGCAGCACTTGTTGATCTGCGAGAGTTTGCAGGCAAAGTCTTTGGTGTCGAGTTCTCAGAGGATTCAGTTATTGGCGAAACGCGACAAACAATCGACGAGGCCTGCTCGGCCGTGGACCCCGAACTCCCCACACCGTCTCCTTATACCGTTGCCAACCTAGACACCCATGATGATGACGCTCTGGCCGCTGCTTTTTGCCGACGTGCCGATAACGAACCGATGCTGTCAGACCCCATCGAACTAGGGGAGCGACTTCTGGCCCACCCACTGACACGGGCGGTATTGACGGCGCTTGGCGATCAACCGCGACCCCTTCATCAAACCGCAGTCGAAGTTGCCGCACTCACCCCCGGCTGGTCGCAGGTACTCGAAGAAGCACCCGAGGTGATAGAGGAAGCGCTCACAAGATACTTAGCGCTGTTGTCAATAGCGCGGCGACCAGTCGGCGATACGGAGCGGCCGTTATTCGGCATTGAGGCACAACTCTGGATTCGTGAGGTCACCCGACTTTTGCGAGCAGTTCAACAAGAACCCGAATTCAGCTGGCTAGATACCCCTGGCACAGCAGCACTCAGCGATCTTCAAGAAACCCCTGAGCCAGCGATTCCTGCGATCACACTTCCTGCAGTGAGTTGCCGTCGCTGCGGTCTGAGCGGGTGGATGGCAACCGAAACCGAAATTAGCGGCAATTTGGGTATGAATCCCTCGACGGTCTACGAAGCTTCTTTGCGGCGGTCGCCTGCCCTTCGGGTCATGCTGCGAGCTCAAGAGGGCGATAGCGATGTCAAGCACCTTGAACCGCTCTCAAAAAAACTCCTCGACACCCCAGCGCCTGGCACCGTGGCAGTTCACGTCACACCAGACGAAGAGCATGCAGTGCGTATGTCTTGCCCCGCTTGTGGAGAGGCCAAGGCTGTGTTGTTTATTGGCCTGGCAGTTGCCTCGCTGGCCTCGGTATCTATCACCACAATGTTTGGCTCCGAGAAGGTCAATGAAGAGGAGCGCAAGCTCCTAGCGTTTACCGACTCCGTCCAAGATGCCTCGCATCGAGCCTCATTTTTTGCGGGCCGTACACACCGGTTCAACACCCGAGCGCTCATGGCAGGAGCATTAGTTCATGCGGGCGAAGCTGGTCTGAGTCTGGCCGAGCTGGGCGAGCAGTTGTTTCACGATGCCGACTCCCCACAAGGCAGATATGGACTAGTTCCACCAGACCTTCTGCGAGACATAGCTATGCGTTCAGTCTGGTCAGAGGAAGCTGACGAAGCTGCGTTGAAGACGCTGGAACATCGGGTGGGATTTGAGGTCGATCTGGAGTTTGGGCTGAGGTCTCGAGTAGGCCGAACCCTTGAGCAGTCCGGTGCTTCGGCCGCTTGGGTCGACCTTGACGAGTCGGCGGCTTTGCTAGTCGAGGAAGCCTTAGCGGACGTACTCGGCGAAGTTCCAAGCAGCGCCATCGAAGGCGCCGATGCCTATTTGCTTGGGATCTGCGACCGCCTTCGGGGCAACGGAGCACTTCACAACCCATTGCTCGAACCTTTTGTGGCCGAGGGTGGAAGTCAATGGTTTATCTGGGGTGGTCGACCGAATGGACTTCCGCCGTTTACTCATGAGCAAAGCCGACCAACATTTGTGAGTACCGCAAGCAAATCCGAGTTCGACTCGCTAGCTGCCAAAAGCTCACCTGCAACCTGGTGGGCAGACTGGGCGACGCGATCGCTTGGCATCAATCCCGCATTTGCTGCCGAGGTCAACCTGCGAGTTCTGGCAACCCTTGCTGGAGCAACAGAAGCGTTTATTGCGACAACTTTGAGTAGCGGTCAAACCATTTACGGGCTGGACCGGCGCTTTGTGCGAGCAATCGATATTGCCGAGGTGAGTGGAGTAGCCGAGCAATCAGTTGTGCGCTGTGATCACTGTGGCGGGGCTGCAACTGTGCCACCGCGTTTTATTGGGAATTGGACCCAAGTGCCCTGCCGTCGCTACAGATGCATTGGTCGTTACCACTCGCAAGACCCGGTTGACAGTGGGTATTACCGCCGCTTTTACAGAAAAGGCACGACAACCAGAGTTGTGACAGGTGAACATACGGGTCTATTGAATCGGCGAGATCGAGAAGCCCTAGAAACAGCATTCAAAGATGGCACAGCGCCCGATTCGCCAAATGTGTTGACAGCTACGCCGACCTTAGAGATGGGTATTGATATAGGCGACCTGTCTGCGGTCATGCTCACCTCAGTGCCACGTAACCCGGCTAGTTACATTCAGCGCGTCGGCCGGGCCGGGCGCGCAACCGGTAATTCGCTGGTCACGACCTTTGTGCGTAGCGATACCCACGGCTTGTATTACCTAGCCGAACCCGAGGCCATGCTTGCCGGGTCTGTACGGCCGCCGAACTGCTATCTAGAGGCTAGGGAGACACTCAATCGGCAATACGTTGCTTATTTGATGGACCGGATGGCTAGCGGCACGATTGCGGCTAATCCGTTGCCCAACAAAGTTGGCGAACTCATGCGAACTGCATTTATGGAGGGCGGACTCTTTCAGGTGTTGAAAGACACCTCAATCGGTGACTCTACTCACGTAGAAACCTTTCTCGGCTTGTTCGGAACCTTGCTTGGTCAAGACGCCGCTGATCGCCTTCGAGAGTTTGCATTAGGCGGCATTGAGCCGCATCTCAAAGATGTCACAGATAGTTGGTTTGCACAGTTGCGCGAGCTTGGACTGCGCCGCGACCGGCTTGCAGCCTCTATTGATAAACTCGAAACAGCAGAGCATCGGGACCAAGACGATGAAGAAGAACTGCGTTCGTTGCGTGGTCAGCGCAGTGCAGTTATCCAACTCCTACGCGAACATCGCGACGAGTACCCATTGTCGGCTCTAGAACGAACCGGGATACTTCCCAACTACTCGCTTACTGGTGACGTAGTCACGCTCACAGCAAACCTGTGGTCAAAGCCTCGAGAAGAAGGTGGAGAGTTCGAAAGCCAAACCTTAGAATTTGCTCGTCCTGGAATCAGAGCAATTACAGAGTTTGCCCCCGGTAATACCTTTTTTGCTAGTGGCCACAAACATGTTATTGATGCTTTAGAGATTGGCGCAGCTCAAGAACCGCTCTACGAGGAGTGGCGAATCTGCCCCGAATGTGCTTACGCAGATATAGAGCCAGCCGGTCAGTCGCCAACTAGCTGCCCACGTTGCAGCGGTCAACGCATTGCAGATGTCGGTGCCCGTCACAAAGTGCTCCGACTCCGTCATGCCTTTGCGACTGCCCCCGAGGAAGCGGCACGGGTCTTTGATGAATCCGATAACCGGACTAAAGAACGATACGAACTCGTTTCGCTAGTCGATCCAGACCCCACCGAAATTCGTGATGCGTGGCTCATTGATGACCGCAGTTTTGGCGCCGAGTTTGCCGGTCGTGTTCGGCTCCGCACGTTCAACCTTGGACTACTAGGAAAGCCAGGGGAGCAGGTAGAGCTTGGCGGACATGAGCACACTGCACCGCGCTTTACGGTCTGCCGGCATTGCGGTGCCGTTCGTGATGTTCGAGAAAAGCCCAACTCCTCGACCGGTAGCAAATCTCATCTTCTCCATCAGGGCTGGTGCAAGGTTCGTTCAGGCTCGCAGCCGGCAAGTTGGGATCCCCTTATTTTGGTCCATGAACTCACCACCGAAGCTATTCGGTTGCTGGTTCCAGTATCGATGTACGAGGTAGATGAGCGGCTCGCCAGTTTCAAAGGTGCGCTCCTTTTGGGAATCCGCGAAACTCTTGGGGGTAACCCCGAACACCTTCGAATTACTACCGCTGATTCTCCGAATCGTTCTGGTCAAGGTCGCCGACGGTTCTTGGTGCTTTATGACCAAGTGCCAGGCGGGACTGGCTATCTCAGCCCTCTAGCTGATCCCGAATCGATCAAAGCAATCCTTGAGGCGGCTCGAGAGGTCATTGCGCATTGCCCTTGTCGCAATGAAGGCAGACCAGCCTGTCACCGTTGCTTACTCGGTGTTGTTGGCCGAAATGAATACGATCTTGTGCGCCGAGACTTAGCCAGAGAACTGCTTGACTCGATGCTTGAAGAGCCCTTTGAGCCTCAAAAAGTATCGACAATTGGCAACGCAAGTATTGCTGGAGTCGAGGAGTCAGAGTTGGAACGCCGCTTCAAGGTGGCGTTGCGGCAATGGGCTGACGGGGCGCAGAATGCCGATGTTACTCTGACCAAAGTTCCAGGCCGAGGCCGCTACGAGGCATTTGAGCTGACTATTGGCTTCTTTGGCCAAGTAGTGCGGTACCGAATCTCTGAACAAGAAGGATTGTCTAATCTGGGCAGCACGCTGCCCGACTTCCTGATTAAGCGGATGGATAGTACGAGCGCCGATATTGCGGTGTACCTCGATGGATTTGAGTATCACGCGTCGCAAACAAACAACAACATCGCATCTGATTCGCAGAAGCGTTCTGCGGTGCGAGCCAACGGGCAATTGGTCTGGAACCTCACCTGGGAAGATGTTAAGCAGTTCCACACAGCAGTAGCTGCTGAGCCTCCTACTGAGCCTCCGGACCGGCTTCTGATGACCGCAGCAGCGCGCATTGAAGCCAAAAACGTTCATCAGAAAATCCCGGGTCCCATAGACATTGACGCACTGCAACAGAACCCCATGGCGCTACTGCTGGATTATTTGGTACGACCCGACAGAGAAGCCTGGAAGCGCGCCGTTCTTTCGGCTATCGCTGGCATGGCAGTAGTCGGGGGCACCTCTTCGTTAGACGCAGACGGTCTGCAAGCCCAACTTGATGCAGCCTTGGCTGGAACTTGGGTGCAGTTACCAACAGCAGCTGGTGCAGAAGTGGCACTTGGGTCACGCGTAGTTACCCCTGGGCAACTTCCGCTCGCCATGTTCTTAGATACGGCTCAACCGGCAAAAGAAAACTGGACGGTCCTTGCTGTGCTCGATGATTCGCCGGGGGCTATTCGTTCTTCCCAACACCTTGCCCGATGGGCTGACTGGCTTCCTTGGGCAAACCTGCTTCAGTTCCTCGGACTACCCGAATCTCAGCAGGCTGGTATCGCCTCGGGATCTTCGCAGGCGCAGGAGTTGCAATGGGGTGACTTGTGGCTCAGAAGTCGCACAGCCCGTTCGACGGCAACTCGCACTATTGACCTGTCCGAATCAGAACTCGAGCAACTCGACCTGATTGACAACCTTCAAGTTGGAGAACTTGTCAGACAGGCTCTTGAACGGGGCGCTTCGCTGCTCGTCGCAGGCCACGAGGTTGACGGGCTTCCATTAGAGGCCGCCTGGCCGCACAAAAAAGTAGCAGTGCTCTTACCCGGCTCCGAGGCTGTGTCTGGCTGGGATGCGCGACCGGTGGAGCAGTGGACAATTGACGAGCTGATGGCAGCTCTAGAGGGTGAACAATGACCAGACTAGTGATCTCACGAGAAGTGCTGCCGCGGTTCGGACGCCTAGATGCTGCTGTGCAAAACCGCATCACTGAACTTGTGACCAAGTTTCAGGACCTCACCGTCAGCGAGCTGTACAACTACAAAGGGCTTCACCTTGAGTCCTATGTCAATCAACGTGACTCACGCGCTCGAACTATCAGACTCGGCGATAACCATCGCGGGATAGTGCTGCTCCCAGACGATAATGAGACCGTTGTCTTAATTGATGTACTTCCACATCAAGAGGCCGATAGGTGGATGGCTCGAAACGAGTTTCGAGTAAATCAGGCAACTGGCGCGCTCGAGATTGTGGACGTTGCAAGTCTCGGTGAGTTGGTATCGGACGGCAGTAAAGGCATTCCGATCGACGATCTGCCAAATTTGTATGCACATCGCAGCGATCGGGAGTTTCAGCAACTCGGAATTGAGCCCGAGTTGTTGCCATTGCTGCGTGCGCTTCAGACCGAAGAGCAGCTGGAACCACTTTTGACAGTTGTGCCCCAAGGTCAAGCAGATGCGTTGATTTTGCTGACCGGTACAGAATCCACAGATATTTTGTATGCAACGCTTGTGGGTGACGAAGAGCGACCAAGCATTGACACTGAGGACCTTGTGGCCGCCATCGCAGCGCCCGCCTCTCGCAATCAGTTCCATGTTGTATCCGACCAAGAAGAACTTGCCGAAATGCTCGCCAAACCGTTCGCACTGTGGCGAACCTATTTGCACCCAACGCAGCAAAAGGCGGCTTATAAGCCGGTCTACAACGGTCCAGCTCGCGTCACAGGCGGTGCAGGTACAGGGAAAACGGTAGTTGCTATCCACCGGGCCAAGATGCTGGCCGAATCACTCGAAGTTGGTTACCGCGGCAAGCCAATCTTGTTTACGACGTACACCCGCAACCTGGCTCAATCAATCAAGCATGACCTTGTGTTCTTGGGCGGGGTAGACCTTCTCGATTCTGTGGAGGTGCTGAACGTAGATCGACTTGCGTATCAGGTGGTTACTGATGAAGAGGGTGCTGCTCCGGGGGTGGTTGACGGCGATCGCTTTAGGGAAATTTGGCAGAAGACAATTGACGAGATTGGTGCCGAATTCCAAGTCACCTTTGCAATCCAAGAGTGGGAGCAGGTTGTGTTAGCCCAAGGGATTGAGTCGCGAAGTGAGTACTTCGCTGCCGTCCGGGCGGGGCGTGGAAAAGCACTCGACAGACTGAGCCGGGCAAAGCTGTGGAAGGTTATTGAAGCTGCCACTGCAGAGCTAGCGCGGCGTAAGCAGCGGACCTACTTGCAGATTGCAAGTGATGCGGCGGGTTACCTCACCAACAATCCGGTGAAGGCCTTCCGTCACGTCATAGTGGACGAGGCGCAAGATCTTCACGAGGCGCAATGGCGATTGCTGCGCGCAGCGGTGAAACCCGATGTGAATGACCTGTTCATTGTTGGCGATTCGCATCAGCGCATTTATGACCGCCGCAGTTCGCTCTCGAAAGTCGGCATCGAAATTCGAGGCCGCTCACGTCGCTTACGAATTAACTACCGCACCACTCATGAGATTTTGCGTTGGTCGCTAGCAGTGCTGGGTGAGGGTGATTTTGATGACCTTGACTTGGGGACGGAAACCCAAGACGGCGCGGGGTACCACAGCTTTCTGCACGGCGCATCGCCAACGGTTGCCGGGTTTGATACTCCAGCCGAGATGGCAGCAGGTCTTGTGAGTCAGGTGGCATTATGGATCGAGGGTGGGGTCGAGCCCAGCGAAATTGGTGTGGTGACACCAACCAAGTTTGGCTTCAGCCTGCTTGAGCAGGCCCTGCAGCAGGCCAGCCTGACTTGCTTCCGACTTGGTCGCGACCTGAAGATCGGCGAAGGAATCGCCGTTGGAACAATGCACAGGATGAAGGGTCTGGAGTACCGCTGCATCGCAGTAGCGGGTGTTGGGGTAGATCAGATGCCGCTGCAGACAGCGTTGGCTGCTGTTGCAGATGATCCAGCCGAGGTTGAGTTAGAGCTTCGCCGTCAACGGTGCCTTCTGTATGTTGCATGTACCCGAGCACGTGAAGATTTGTGGGTCGGATACTCAGGTGACCCAAGCCCGTTCATCGTTAGTTGAGCACCCCCGCCGGCCGCACCCGCCCCCTAGCTCAGAACACCGAGCCCAGGTCATTGCGCACAATGTGATCAATGTTGCGTTCGGCTAACGCTGCGATGGTAAGTGAGGGGTTCACGCACCCAGTAGACCCGGGGATGAGCGCGCCGTCGTTCACATACAGGCCCCGCTGCCCAAGCACCCGGCCATACCCGTCGCACACTTTGCCGATGACTGCGCCACCCAGAGCGTGATAGGTCACTGGGTCTGTTGCGGTCATATCAATCGAGGCCACAGCCCCGGCTGCTGCGCCCACTTTGGCTACCCGGCGGCGTGCTTCGGCTAACGCTGCGCCATGCGCCGACGCCGGAAACCTGAGTCGCGCCTGATCGGTGGCCGAGTCATAGCTAAACCTGCCGTGTCCGTCGGGAATAAAGATGCCGATCACTTGCATAAAGTTGAACTCTTGTTTGAGCGGCAGCGGCGCATACAGAACCGACACCGGGCCTGCCGGATTATCCCAATCAAGCGAAGCAATGCTTGCCGGCCCGCCCTGATTGATGCCGGTTGGGTGGCTCAATATTTGAGAGGTCAACAGGTCGCCGTTGGTTGACCAGTAGTCGCCCACATCCTCGGGCAGGTCGCCAATGTCTCCAAGAGCGGCAGACCGCACCAGCAGTTTGGTGGTGTTGGGCGACCCAGCGCAGAAAAACAGCGCATCGGCCACTAGCTCCACCAGCTCAAGCACCGCACCGTTGGTAGCAATGCGCTCCATGCTGACCGCCCAATGGCCCTGATCATCTCGGCGCACCCGATCCACCCGATGTAACGCCAGAAGCTCAACGCGGCCCGTTGCTTCGGCAGCTGGCAAATAGTTGGTATCGAGTGATTTTTTGCCGGGCCCGTTCACGCCGTAGATCACGTCGCCGATGGTGATTGACGGTGCAATCTCTCCACGCAACTCTTGGCGAACAACCTCCCAGTCAATGGGCATGGGCACGCCATGAGCTTCGGGAAGCCCGGCGTTTCGGACTGCTTCAATGAACTGCCTGCTCGATGAGTAGCGAGCCGATGCCAGCACATCATCGGGGATTGGCGTGGCGCCTAAAGCGTTTCGCACCAGCGGATACCAGCGGGAGTCAAACTCGGTGTAGTCCAACTCAGCAGGCATGACCGAGTCAAAAATATCTCCGCGGGGCTGTAACGACATGCCGTGATAGGGCAGCGATCCGCCGCCCACCCCCGCCGCGCAGACTGCGTCCATACCTTGGCCATTGATGCGCTCCAACAGACCGGTGTATGGCTGCCAGGCGGCACCGGGCAGCGTGGGGAACAGCCGCTCGGTGGCCGAGTTGCGCTCGCTCAGCCAAGACACTCGCCGGTCCGGGGCGAACATGGTGGGAAAGGTGGAGCGGTCCCCGCTCGCCCAACGTCGACCTCGTTCGATCAGGGTCACGTCTACCCCGCTTTGCGCTAGCCGCAGTGCGGTGACCGAGCCGCCAAACCCGGTGCCGATAACCACAACTCGGCGACGTTCGGTTCGCCGAGGCGGGTTGACTGGCCCCTGTGGCAGGAGTGGCGACAGCGGTGCGCAGGCCGAGACTGCGGCCGCGCCAACCACTGCTGCTGCTCCGCCCAGCATGCTCCGCCTGCTGAATTGGTGTGTGTCCGCCATCTGCTAGCCCCCAGAACCCGTTACCCCAGAACCTGCTACCCCAGAACCTGCTACCCCAGAACCCGCTCTGCTCGGCTCTGTCCCGCTCAACTCTAAACCCGAGCGCCGCGCAGCTCTGAACCTAGTGCCTAGCCGAATCGCGTTTGCGGCGATTTGGCGACACTATGTGTTGTTAAAGCGCTGCGAACGGTGCTGCAGGTTGCCGCTGCGGGTTGCCGCTGCGAACGGCGCTGCGGCGAACGGCGCTGCTGGCTGTGGGACTGTTTGTTACGCTTGTTAGGCCGGTTTAACGCAGAGTTGGTTGATGAGTTGGTTGAATGTGTTGGTCGCTTGATTGAGAGTGAGTTCAGATCGTGAGTAGGCCAGGCCTAGCTCGGTGAGCGCACCGAATAGACCGCGAGCTAGGCCTGTTGTTGCTGGCACAGCTAATTGTGCTTCGGTTTCTAATTGGTTTAGGGCGAGTTCTATAGAGGCCAACCCAATTGATCGGTCAATTTCGTACCATCGTTGCAAGCCAACTACCGCGGGCCCGTCTTCAACCGCAATCTGGCGGTATTCGTCTCTACCCATAAACTCGATGCAGGCCTTGGCTCCATCGGCAATGGCTGATCGGGTGTCGGGTGCTGCGATTGCTGCAGTAGTTACTGTGGCGTCGAGTTCTGCAGACAGTTGTACTAGGACGGCCTCAAAGAGCCCAGCTTTGCTTGCAAAGTGGTGGTACACCGCGCCGCGCGTTACTCCGCAACGCTCTGCAATGTCGGCTGGCTGAGTACCTGCGTACCCCTGGGATGCGAACGCTGCTCGTGCGTCTGCCAACAGTTCTTGGCGAGTTATTTCGGCATCAGTAGCGGTTCTACGCATGTATGAGTCTCGGATCTGGGTAATTCATGGCGGGGACAGTCTAGTGACTAGGGCCGCGAAGTTGTGAGTGAAGTAGTGCTTGCAGCAGGTGCGGCAAATCGTTGAGCAGTGCAGGCAGGATAACTTTCCTTGACTAACATACTACATGTATGTATGTTTATCGTGTAGGTCATTTCACCTACCGTCAAATTCACCAACACAACAGGAGTACCCATGAAACAGACCGTCACCGCTCTGCTACTTGTACTGATAACCGCACTTGGGTTTGGGGCCTTCAGCAGTACAGCCTCAGCTGCACCGGCCGGGAGGGAGGAGAGCGACACAACCTGCACCGGAAGACTGGTTGCAATCCGGATCAATGCCCTAGAAGACAGCGGCACAACCACAGTGGGGTCGGATTTTGATGTCACTGGCCAAGTCACGGCCCTTGACAGAGAGGCTCTTGGCCTGCAACCAGCGGAAGACGTCAACGCAGTGATCGACTTCATACGTGTACAGCAAAACGGCACACCCGTTCGGACAATTCCTGGCTCGGATGGCTTCTTTCGGGGAGTTGTTTTGGTGCTAGCTGGCACGAGCCAGATCGTGGTCTCCGTATCTATTGATTCCGGAGACGACTTGGAGGACCTCACTTGCAAAGTTCTTATGACAAACACAACCGCCGGTGAATCTGAAGCTACAACCACCACCACAGTCGCCGTGCCCGCTGCTGGCGGGGGTGTAGTCCCAACGACTGTTCCGTCGGTGCCAACTAACCCCTCGGTGTTGGGAGCAACTGCCACTGCCACAACCGCGGCCACTGCCGCACCGGTGCAGGGCGAGTTGGCGCTTACTGGTAAGAGTGCGTTGCCGCTCGGACTAGTCGGTGTGTCGCTTGCAGCGCTTGGAGCAGGACTGCTTCTG
>Ga0209491_10002150_pt1 | contig 35960 bp, 35 predicted proteins | sample BON02_FD_187213 | JGI IMG/M metagenome (GOLD analysis project Ga0209491, IMG submission 187213) | Freshwater microbial communities from Lake Bonney liftoff mats and glacier meltwater in Antarctica - BON-02 (SPAdes) (version 2) | ecosystem: Environmental > Aquatic > Freshwater > Ice > Glacier... | reverse complement strand
GCCGAAGGGGCCACCTCCAGGGCCTCGCAGAGTTCCTTCAACGGATACTCGCCCATGTTCTGGTGAATGAACTCAAGCTTCATTGTTCGTCCTTGGCGAAGTAGACCACCGTTTTTTTTAATATCTCGTTGATCCGCTCGCTGCGACCCAGCTGCTGGCGCAGGCTCTGGATCTCAGCGGCCATTTCCTTGGGGCTCATCTGGGTGCTTTCCTTGGTGCCCCCTTCGAGTTCCTCGAGGAACTCGCCCTTCCAGCGGTAGAGCAGATTGCTGTTGATTCCCAGTCGTTCGGCCACCGAGGGCGCGCTCTCCCCTTCCATGACCATGTAACGAACCGCCTCTTTCTTGAATTCCTGGCTATGTCGTCGTCGCTTCATTTTTCAATTCTCTTTCTAAGAGAATCCCCTGTCCATTTTTTCCAGTACAGATCAAGCAACTCCTGAGCGCCAAGAAGGAGCTGCGCCTGGAGGAGGCGCTCAAAAAGCTCGACCGCTATGCGGTGGTGATCCTCGATGACATCGGCTACGTGCAGCAAAACCGAGAAGAGATGGAAGTGCTCTTCACCTTCCTGGCCGAACGCTACGAAAGGCGCAGCGTGATGATCTCCAGCAATCTGGTGTTTTCCAAGTGGGATCAGATCTTCAAAGATCCGATGACGACCATGGCCGCCATCGACCGACTCGTCCATCACTCGGTGATCCTGGAATTCAGCGGTGAGAGCGTGCGGGCCCGGAAAGCAAAAGAGAACCAGGCCGGGTGAAACCGGCGGCGAAGTTTGCCCTTCGTTCCATTGCGCCTTTGCCGCTTGCGCGTCAAAGACTCCATTCCACGAAGGGCAAACTCTCAAACCCATGCAAAGACACAAGAAATACGGATTTAGCCCCGTCTCAAACGGCGAGTTTTAATTGTCGCCACCGGGGAAGGATAATTGTCGTTGACCAGGTGACAAAAATCCGCGTTTCAACCACAATATCAACAGGAACCAAAGGAATAGACTGGCGACGCCCAGTCGATTGCCAATTTTCTCCGGCCACAAAAGCGAACCAAAGACTGGCCATTTCGCGCTTCTCCCGTCGCTGTTCCTCGTCGGGCAAGCTCGTTTACCATTGCCGCCGTGTAGCATCGGTGCTCGAGATCAATGCCGGATGTTGTTCTTTTGCTGTTGATCTAATAGTAGCAGAGCATTACTTACAATGAACATGAGTGCCAAAATGCCTTTCATAATCCCATCTGCTATTTCCGGTTTTATGTTCAGCGTCTCGGTAAAAGTCCCCAAGCAGCTGCACGGCTGCGTCCAGCCGATCCACCAAACTCCTAGGCGATATGTCAAAAATACAGACGACAGCCAAGAAGTCGCTACCAATGCATAAGTTCTATGGCCAAAAAAACATATCACAGCCACCGTGATTTCAAGAATCGCAGCAGCAAGAAACACCTCTCTAAATCTTATTCCAATTAGAGGATCAATCTCTTCGAGCAGCAGTGAATTAAGGTGGCAGGTGAAAACGGAGCCAGTGAATAAGCTTGAAAAAGGGATGGAGGCGGGGTTCCAAAGAAACCCTGAAAGCGACGAGAACCATGCCGAAACGAAACAAGAGACGAACCCTGACCCCGCAGTTCAAATTCCAGGTGGCCCTGGAGGCGCTCAAGGAACTGCGCAGCGTGAATGAGATTGCCGCCGAACACAAAGTCCACCCCACCCAGGTGACCACCTGGAAGAAGGAGCTCCGCGAAGGAGGCCGGGTCCTCTTCGAGCGCCGGAACGGGAAGAACCGCGAGCTCGAAGATCAGGAACGACACACCGCGCGACTGGAGAGAACTCTGGGCCGGGTGGTGGTGGAAAAGGAGTTTTTGCTAAAAAAATGCGTGGAGCTGGGGATCGAGCCATGAGAAAGACCATGGTGGAAAAGGGACATTCCCAGCTCAGCGTTCGAGCCCAGTGCCAGCTGCTTGGCGTGAATCGCAATCGCCTGGAACCCCGGAGGCCAAAGCAATGGTCGCCCGTCCCGGGACAGCAGGAGGTGCTCGAACTCCTCAAGCTCGCCCACGCCAAGGATCCCACCATGGGAACCCGACAGCTGGGAAAGATTCTCAAGCGCAACGGCTGCCCGGTCAGACGATGGACCCTCGGAAGAATGATGAACCATCTCGGGCTCAAAGCCATTTACTGCCAACCGCGCACCACCGTGCCCGCCCCGGGGAATGCGAAGCATCCCTACCTCCTGCGCGAGCGGGAAATCAGCGAGCCCGACGAAGTCTGGGCCACGGACATCACCTACATTCCCTGGAGGCGCGGCCACGTTTACCTCACCGCGATCCTGGACTGGCACACGCGGGCGGTGCTCGCCTGGCGGGTGTCCAACACCATGGAGGTGGACTTCTGTCTGGAGGCGCTCAAGGAGGCGCGGGTCGTGGCCGGCAGGCCCCCCCGGATCGTGAACACCGATCAAGGCAGCCAGTATACCGGAGAGCAATGGATCCACGCCGTGGAGGCCATGGGAGCCCGGGTCAGCATGGACGGACGCGGGCGGTGGATGGACAACGTGCTGATCGAGCGACTCTGGCGCAGTGTGAAACACGAATGGGTTCTGCTCCATGAATACGACACCCTGCCCGAGCTGAGAACCCTGCTGGGAGAATGGATTGAACGCTACAACACCTGGCGTCCCCACACCGCCAACCAGGGGCAGACCCCGTGGCAGGCCTACCGGGGAGTGGCACCGCAGTTGGAGCGGGACACCAGCGACTTCAAGGAAGCCCTCGAAAGTTCCAGACTTTCGGCCTCGGCCTCAAGTCTGGAACTTTCGTCAGCCGCAGCCTGAACACCCTTTGACAAACACAACCACCCGACTAAAGTCCCCAAACACCCGCTGACATCCCACTTAAAAGCCTCCAACTTTGGCTCCGCCTCCTCTGCCACCTTAGATGGCGACGGCCTGCCCTTCACGAACTGGGTGGCCGGGCAGCTTCGCAATCCGTTGGAAGGACAGAACGCCGATCTGTTGGTGGACAAGAACCGTTCGCTGCTCGCGCGCTACGTGCCCAACCCGAAGGTCTACAAATGTCCGTCGGACAAATCGCAGTACGTGCGCAGCGTTTCCATGAACAACCGGATGAACCCGATCCGCCCGACGCCCGGCACGTTTCCGCTGGTGCTCGGCGGTTACGGGACGAATTACATGATCTACCGGCGCACGGGCGATCTGCGCAACGCCGCCAAGCTCTTCGTCATCCTCGACGAGCGGAGCGACAGCATCAACGAAGGCAACTTCGCCACCGACCTGAGCAACACGGGCACGTTCGACGGGAACGGCACCCCGAGTCCGTACTGGTGGATGGACACCCCGGGCAGTTATCACAACAACGGCGGGGTGCTGTCCTTCGGCGACGGTCACGTCGAGCATCACGTGTGGCAGGAGAAGACCACCCTCGGCCCGATCGGCATTACCGGCCCGCGCCACACGAGCGCCAACGATCAAGACATCGCCTGGCTGCAGGAAAGGGCGGCGCAGCGGAAGACTTGGTAGGACAGCGCGTCCCGCCTGGCTCCTGGGCGAAGAGGGAAAGTGATCAGTGATCAGTGATCAGTAACGGGCGCGATTGCCGGGACTGTTTCACAGAGGACTGAAGACTGACGCGAATGGCGCTTAGTTAAGGCAGGGTTTCGATGGTTTTTGAGATTGGTTTCGGGAGCGTTCGACGATCATTTGATGACGTGGTTTTGTCATCAATCGAAAGTTCTTCGGTCTCCGTTTGACGGCCCTGGGTTCGGAGCGGTTGGGACGATGGGGCAGCGGGTCTCCGGCGATGGTTTCGTAGAGCGCGTCGCGTTCGGCGGCGCTGACCCGTGGTTGCACACTGGGCTGGTCCAGGATGGGCTGCCACTGCCGCAACGCATCAAGCGTCCCCTTGAAGCTCAGTCTCGCCACGTCCATCTCGTAACGTCGGGCGATGTCATCCATCAACGAGCGGATCAGATTGTAGGCGATGGCGTGCAGGTGGATCTCCTTCTGGATCATCGCCGGGGATTGACAGCGAAGAATGTCCATTCCCATGGTCTGCTTGATGTCGCGATAAAACACCTCCACCGACCAGCGGCGCAGGTAGAGCCTGGCCAGTTCATCAGCCGGATATCGTTTGGGGTCCAGAAGCGTGGTCACCAGAATGATCCTCTGGTTTCGGAAGCCGGGCACGGTGAGGTTGATCTCCATAAAGGGGTCGGTTCTTTAGTTTGACAACTACCATCCAGCGGGAGTGCTTCTCCGGTTTGCGGCGTGATGCACTGGCGGCCTTCCAATGTTGCGGGTTGCGTTTCCATCCGGGCTGGAACCTGATCTTTCCCATCCCAAAAGTAAAGGGCTCGACCCGTTCTTCCGCGCAAACAAGGTTTTGCTGAATCCTCTTCGACCGGCCATGGAACAAACGACCTCCAACAACGCCACCGCGAACATCTCCCACCCCGACGATAATCAGCATTGACGGTTGCGGGTTGTCGGACCGCGCCAGTCGAACGTCCGCAGTGTTTGACTACGTCGAAATTTTGACACAGCCTGACCAAGCCGCCGGACATCGGGTTGAGCGAATCCACGCAGAGCATCTCGGTTTTGCACGATCTGATTTATGAACATCATCAGACACAGCTTGAGCGCGCTGCCAGCGGCTGTCGCTCACTCTTGTCGTTCGGCTAAAACATTGCGTTTCCCAGTATCGAACCACTTCGTGAAATACAAACACATCATCGTAGCCAGCATCCTTGCAGCAACTCTTCTCTCCGCTACCTGCGCCGCGGATGTCCCCGGCAGCGCATGGGAGATGGGTGCGCCCATCGTAAGCTATTGGGCGGGACCGGGTTTCCCCAATGGAGGTGATTTGACGGATGCTGCGGCCACCCAGATGGGCGAGGGCGGCTGGAATCTCGTGTGGTGCGAGGAGAAGGAATTGGACGTCGTGCAGCGTCATGGTTTGCGTGGGCTGCTTACTTCCGATTTGCTGAACCCTGCCGCTCTTGATGACCCTGCAAAGCGCGAGGCGCTTGATGCATTCATCCTCCGTGTGCGGCAGCACCCCGGATTTTACGCCTACCACTTGAGCGATGAGCCGGGCGTCGCCCATTTCCCCGCGTTGGCCCGTCTCGTTGCCTATCTCCGCGAGCACGATCCGGCACATCTCGCCTACATCAATCTCTTTCCCATCTACGCCAGCAACGAACAACTTGGTACCAAGGGCACCGCCACCGATGCCTATTCGGAATATTTGCGGCAATATGTGGAGGACGTCCGGCCCAGCCTGCTAAGCTATGATCATTACCATTTCACGAACGCCGGTGATGAAGCTCAGTATTTCCTGAACCTGGCTCTGGCGCGCAAGAGAGCCATGTCCGCCGGGATTCCCTTCTTAAACATTGTGCAGGCGAGCGCTTGGGGGCTGACTCCTTTGGCATCCCCCACAGGTCCGCGCGTTCCGAATGGCGACGAGGTCCGATTTCTCGTTTACACCACGTTGGCTTACGGGGCACAGGGGATTTCCTACTACGTCTATTCCTTCCCCGGGCATCTGGGCAACATCACGGAAGCCGACGGAACCCCAAAGCCACTTTATCATGTGCTCAAGTCGCTCAATCCGGAGTTCGTCGCCATCGCCAAAGAGCTCCGGCCGCTGAAGTCGTTGAACGTCTTTCACACGGGTATGCAGCCTCCGGGCGCTGAACCACTCCCGAAGCAGGCCACCTTCACCTTCGACCCACCAGTCGCCGACATGGACTACAAGCCGCGAGAGCGCGTCCAAGGGGTGCTGCTCGGTGAGTTTGGTTCTTCCGACAAAGCAGACACCGGCGGGACCCATGTGCTTGTCGTGAACCTCGACTACAAAGTCGAACGAATCGTTGGTGTTCGCGGCCCCGCGCCACTTGAAGTCTTCGACGCAGCCATCGGGAAATGGCTGCCCGCCGGCGGCTCCCGCGCCGAACTACGTCTAACCAAGGGCGGCGGAAAGCTCGTGCGTGTGCGCCCGTGAGGTCACGCCATGAATGCCTTCATCAAAGAACCGGCAACGCCGAACAATAAAGGGTATGGCGAAGGAGTGGAACGAGCCTCCGACAATGGTCCCCTGGTTGAACACCGCTTGGGCGCGTAAGCGACCCGTTCCCCATCCCTGAAGCCATCTTGCGGGATTTGTGGAGCAGAACCACCCCGGTCGGTGACTGTGGCGGTTGCCGGTGCGTTTTACGATTGAGCGGCGGGAATGTGAAGGCTTTGTGACATCGCGAGGGAGAATGGATCAACCGGTTTTTCAGCAGTCTTTGCTCGCGCGATGAATCGAGGGTGGTAGCGTTTCCGCAGGGTTCTTCGAAAAACTTTATTTCAACAGACACAGCAATGATGAAGAGAATTTTCTGTCAAACGCTCGTGACGGTGATCGTCGTGCTCGGGGGCGTCGCCGAAGCCGGAATCGTTTTGAATGACGGGTTCACGTATCCGGATGGAAACGTCGTGGGTGCGCCGGGTTCGCCGTGGGTGCAGCACAGCGGCTCGGGTGCGGCGGTGATCGACGGTGGAAAACTGTTTCTAACGACCAGCGCGGGTGAGGACATCAACGCGCCGCTGGCGGACGGCCCCTACGTTTCCGGCTCGACGCTGTATGCCAGTTTCATCGTGAATCTCAGTTCGTTGCCAGGCACCGTTGCATCGGGCGGATCGTATCTGGCGCATTTTTCGCACGGATCAACCGGATTCCGCTGCCTGATCTGGCCCAACCGGACGGACGCGGCGGACGGCATGTTCCGGATCGGAATTCGGAACAGCAACCTCGACGCGGCGGTCACGAACGCCCCGCAGGATCTCTCGCTGAACACCAACCACAAAGTGGTCGTCCGCTACGTCGTGGGCGCGGGAATCAGCACGCTCTGGATCAATCCGACGGAGGAGGAGATCGGTGGCGTGACCGCCACCACGGTGCCGAATATGATGCCGGACATTACGACGTTCGCGTTTCGTCAGGCCGACAACATCGGGATGTCGAAGATCGATGATCTGCTGGTGGGAACGACTTTCAACGATGTGGTGTATGCAGATCTGCCGCCCACCATTTCAGCCATCAACAACCAGAGCATTCCCGCAGATGGTTCGACCGGACCGGTGGCGATCGTCGTCGGGGATGATTCGACTCCGTTGGCTGAACTGATTGTGACCGGCGCATCGGACAACCAGGCGCTGGTGCCCGACGGCAATATCGTATTTGATGGAACTGATGGAAACCGGAATGTCACCGTGACGCCAGTCGCGGGACAGCAGGGCGCGGCGACGATCACGGTCACGGTCAGCGACGCCGGTTCCCAGAAATCAACATCGTTTCAGCTTCGGGTGGGCGCTCCTTCAATCGCGTCGATTGAGAATCAGATCACGCCAATGGGCGTCGCGAGTTCGCCGATTGCGGTCATCGTGGATGACGTGGAAGAAGGGGCTTCGGGGTTGGTGGTCTCCGCCGTGTCCGACAATCAACAACTGATCGCCGATGGCAGCATCGTGGTTGGCGGCGCGGGAGGTGATCGTGAGATCGTGCTGACACCGTCCGCAGGTCAATCGGGCGTGGCCACGATCACGGTGACGGCGAATGACGGGTTTCAATCCGCGTCCACGCAGTTCCGGGTGACGGTTTATCCCGAGCTCGGGCTGTTGATCAGCGACAATTTCAATCGATCCGACGGTCCACTGGTTGACGGGCTGGCGGATTGGACCAGCCACAGCGGGGGCTACCAGGAAATGATGATCAGCGGCGGGCGTGTCGTGATGTCGCACCTTCAGTCGGAGGATGTCAGCGACCTGTTAACGCCGGGAACGATCTACGACGCGACGGGAGGGTACGTGTTTTACGTCGGTCTGACGGTCAATTTTTCTGAACTACCGCGCGGCGACGGGTCCTATTTGGCACATTTCAAGGACGACGGTTTTTCGCACCGCGCACGGTTGATCGCGACGACCAATGCGGCTCCGACTGGTCAGCTCCGTTTGGGCATTGCCAATGCAGTGAGCGAGGTCTCAGCGGAGGGATTGCACCCGGTCGGGTTGTCGTTGGGCACTGATTATATGGTGATTGTGCGGTTCAACTCCGCGACCGGCGAGAGCCGGTTGTGGCTCAATCCGATCGAGGAGAACGCTGGGTTTGTCGACGCGACCGATCCGCTGTCGCCGTCGCCCGTCGAGTCGTTTGCGCTGCGTCAAGACGGGGATCCGCACGGAATGGGAGTTCTGAGCGTCGACAATTTGCTCGTTGCCACGTCGTTCAGCGATGTCGTCGGAGATCTGCCGCCGGTGATTCGTTTTTCAAGGTCAGGGAACAATCTCCGCCTCAGCTGGCCGTCGGGGAACGGTTTTGAACTGCGTCGATCCACCACGTTGCCCGCCGTGAACTGGATGATGGTTCCGATGACGATCGAGGGGCCGGATGAGGTGACGAACATTGAGATTTCCGCCGGACGAAGTTTTTTCCGGCTGGAGAAAATGATCCAGTAAAGCCAATAAAGTTGCCTGCGGTCAGGGAGTTGAATTGTTTATAACCTTACGCACCTGAACATGAAATCCATTCGCCTACTGACTCTTCTTGCTGTTGCGTGCGTCCCAGTCGCCGCGTCGGCTCAAACCGTTTTGAGCGATTTCAGCGACCTGGGCTCTCAGGCCGTGACGTTTGAAGATACCTGGAGCCTGCCGGACCAGTTTGTTCAGGACGCCGGGTACGTCACGATTGAGCCCGTTCCAAACGGTGGACTCAACAACCCGCTAGGAGAAGGCAGCTTTGATGTTCTGGTAAGTCTGGACCTCACGGGGCATTCCCAGCTTCAAGTGACCGCGCGCCAAGACGCAGGTAATAACGTGGGCACCTTCACTGTCGTGTTTTTCAACCCGGACATCATCGGCGGCCCGACCAGCCAGGGACCGGTGCAGTGGTTCACTTTCAATTCCGGCGATTTCTCAGGCGGTTTCCAGACGGTTTCCATCGATCTTTCATCACCGACCGGCACCGACTTGGACTTCGATCCGACCGCCGTCAACTACTGGTCGATTGAAGGCGACTACTTCATCCAGAACACGGAGGATTTTCGGTTCTCGTTTGATAACATTCAGCTGACTGTTGTCCCGGAACCCTCGACGTGGGCGATGCTTGCGTTGGGCGGTGGACTGCTCGCCTGGCGCCGGTCGCGCCGCAAGTAGGTTGACTTGATAGTTTTTGAGCCCGGTCTTCGGACCGGGTTTTTTTATTGCCCGGATTTTTCAGGCTTGGAGGTGCCGACTTCGCGAGTCTAGTATCCCGCCATCAGTTATGACGGTGCTTCCCATTGTTGAGCGCGAGTTGCGCGTGGCCGCCCGCCGCTGGGGTTCCTACCTCCTGCGTCTTACGGCTGCCACGATTGCGATTGCCATGGCGGTGATCATCTACCTCGCTTCGTCTTCGCTTTCACCGTCGGCAGTTGGAAAAACGATCTTTGTCTTCTTGAGCGGTTTTGCGTTCCTCTACGCCCTGTTGGTCGGGGTGCGGGTGACCAGCGACTGCATCAGCAGTGAGAAGCGCGAGGGAACGCTGGGCCTTCTCTTTCTGACGGACCTCAAAGGGATCGACATCGTGCTGGGCAAGCTCTTCGCCTTCGGGATCGATTCATTCTATGCGCTGCTCGCGACGTTGCCGGTGCTGGCGATTCCCATTCTGCTGGGCAGCGTCACTTTTGGCGAGCTGTGGCGGGTTTCACTTTGTCTGGTCAGCACGGCTCTTTTCTCCGTCTGCGCCGGCATGCTGGTGTCGTCATTCTCTGTTCGTGAGCGAAAGGCAACGGCCGGAACGTTTCTGTTGATCCTGCTCATCGCGGCTGGGTTACCATTGGCGCTCGCGATCAGCGGCGACTACCTCCGTCTCGGGGATAAACTGGAGCCTTTCTTCGCGCTGAGTCCGGCTGCGAGTATCATGGTGGCGCTTTCCGGGCCGCCAACCGCCAATGCCGGCGAGATGTATTGGTTGAGCATCGCCTGTACATTCGGTTACGCGATGGGCGCGACGTTGCTCGCCGCATTCATCGTTCCCCGTGTCTGGCACGATTCGGGAACCGGCAGAAAAATGTCATCCCGAACTGCGTCTGACCGGGCGCAGATCAAACGCCGGCGGTCGCGGCAGGCGATGCTGGATCTGAGCCCGACCTACTGGCTCGCCAGCCGGGGGCGTCTGCGGGCCTTCTGGCTTTGGACGTTCCTTGCGTTTGTCGCCGCCTGCTGGTTGTGGGGGTATTATGAAAACCGCCGCGAAATGCTCAATCTCGCGACCAATCTGGTGATCATGTATTTCGTTCACGGCATCTTCAAAGTGTTTGTCGTGTCGGAGGCGGTGAGGATCTACGCGGAGGAGGACAAACAAGGGTCGCTCGAGCTGCTGCTTTGCACGCCGATCACGGTCGGCAACATCTTGAAAGGTCAGCTGGTCAGCTTGCGACGACACTTCATGTGGCCCGCGCTGACGTTGCTCGCTCTGGATTTGTTTTTTCTGGTGGTGGGGCACAGTTCGTACTCGTCGGGAGGGGGTGATCGCCGGGCGATAACCACGTTGTTCATCGTGGTCGCGGTGACATTTGTTCTGGATTGCGTGGCCCTCGCGCTGGTGGGCCTCTGGAACGGCCTGATCGCGCGTAACAGCCGGTCCGCAATGACGAGTGCAATGTCACGTGTTCTTGTGCTGCCATGGATTGTCTTCGGCCTGATCAACCTGAGTTTTGCCCTCGCCGACATAAGCCCGGATGGAAACGTTGAGCTGTGGTTGTGGGTCGGACTTGGGCTGATGGCCAACGGTGTTTTCGGCTGGCGGGCGTGGGAGCAGCTGCGGTCAAACCTTCGGATCATCGCGGCGGCCCGGTTTGAAAAGCAGCCGGCGAGAATCTGGGCGACGCTCGGACGCGCCGCAGGCCGTCTTGGATTTCGCCCAAAACCGGTTGCCTGATTGCCGAAGAATGCGCGCCCACTCCAGAATTGGGACAGCCGCCGGTACCGGTCCTGCCGTAATCCTTTGAATTGTCGCGGGAAAACCGTCCGGCATGAATTCTGCGAATTTTTGCCGTTCTTTTGGGATTCGATCGTGCGATATTTCCGGAAGATCCGAACACAAGTCCGTTGATTCATTCGCATTCATCATGAAACTGCACATAACCAGACTGCTCCTGATCGGGCTCCCCCTTGGCGGCCTCACTTCAATTCAGACCCCGGCTGCGGCCGCGACCACCACCCCGGCAATCCCGCAGGTCGACCAGGTGACGGCTCAGGGCGGCGCCATTCTGGCCACCGTCAAAGGGAAGACCTATTCCCCGACGAATACCGTCGGAATGCCGTTCGAAATCAAGGTGATGACCAACATGACCTATACGGTGAGCGACGGCCCGGCGCGGAAGCTCACCGAGGGGCAGGTGTTGAAGAGTGACGGCATGTTGGTCAGCCCGAATGGTTCGATCATGCCGGTCGTCGACCATGTCGCGATGCTCGGAGCGGAGGTGACCATCGTGAAGAACGGGCAGTCAGCCCCCGTTCGCTCGGTGACTGAACTGGGCAACGGTTCCAAAGTGTTCCCGGACGGAACCATCTATGATTCGAAGGGAAACAAGACGCGCCTGCTGGACGGTCAGTTGCTAAAACTGAACGGCGCCGCCATTCCCGCAGTGGACACGGTCACTCTCAAGGAAGGCAAAGTCGTCGTTCAGAAAGACGGGGCGATGATTACTGTGAAACCCGGTCGAACGATCATGATGAACAACGGCACCAAGGTGTTCAGCGACGGGAAACTAATCTATTTCGATGGTGCGACAAAGCAACTGAGTGAAGGCGAAACGGTCGAGCTGACCGGGGTCCGTCGATTGCGGCAGTAAAAGGCAGGAATTTTCCGGATAAAAAAAGCGTGGCCGTTGTGGCCACGCTTTTTTGGTCTTTAAAGTGGATTACTTGGATTTGGCCGGTTGACTGTCGTCAGCCTTCTTGTCCGCCACGGGCTCCTGCGCAATCAATTCCAACTGCTTCTTGGCGCGACTATTTCCGCCCTGATCCGCCATTTTCAACCAATTCAATGCCTGTGCCCGGTCCTGATCAAGGCCGTCGCCTTTCAAATAGCGGATGCCGATGTCGTACTGGGAAGTCGGGTTGCCGGAGATTGCCTTCTGAAGTTGGAAATCAACGATGCGTTGTTCACGATCTGGATCGGGAGCGCGCGGCGGGATGACGATCGGCGCAGCGACTGCGGGCTGTTGTTGCGAACCGCTTTGCGTGGCGGCCGACGGGGCTTGAGGAGGTGCGGTCCGGCTTGCGCCAGCGTTTCCATAGCGGGAGGTGAATCGCGGATCTCTCGCAGGGGCGGCCGGGGCTTGAGGCTGAGTGGCCGGGGCGGCAAGTTTGGTAGCCTGACCGACCGGTGGCTGGGCGGGGGGCTGCGGCTGACGTGCCTGTTGCTGCGCGCCGGCGTTTCCATAGCGGGAGGTGAATCGTGGATCTCTCGCGGGGGGCGCCTGCTGGGACTGATTTACGGTTTCCGCAGCGGAAATTGTGGTAGTGGCCTCCGCTGCCGTGTACTGGGCGAAACCGGATGGCGAAAAAAGGAGTGTCGCTGCTGAAATGCCTGTCAGGAGGACTGCTGTTTTCATAGCGCCAACCTTTCACACCGCGCGGTCAGCCGCAAGGGAAATGATGGCTTTCATCAAGGGCAGCCCACTACTTTTTCTATAAGATTGGTGCGTTGAGTTTCGTTGTTGTCGGTGATGATGATCCGGAGCTTGGACCGGGGTGGAATCGCGGTTGTTCCAATTGCCTCGGTTCCAGCGGGTTTGGACAAAAATGACGCGCCCATGTTCTGAGCTTCGTTTGAATCGGATGAATAAACTTTACACAGGTGTCACAGAAATATAGGATCGCGGGCTTTAATACATACGACAACTGAACTGGCTAAAATGGAAAATTCGAACATTGTAAAAGACTTTCGACTGCACGAGAAGGACACTGGATCTGCCGACGTGCAGATCGCTTTGCTTACCGAGCGCATCAATGAGTTGACCGATCACCTGAAGAAAAACAACAAGGATCACAGCTCCCGCCGCGGCCTTCTGATGATGGTCAGCAAACGCCGCCGTCTGCTGGATTACCTCCACAACACCGACACCAGCCGCTATCACAAGATCACTAAACAGCTGAAGTTGCGCCGTTGATTTTCGACTGCGTTTGATGAAGCTTCTCCGATAAATTCCGACAGGGTGAAACGGAAACCGCGAACCGTTTCACCCTGTTTTTATTCCTAGAATTCGCGAAAAATTTCTCCCCTGTCAGCCTGCGGGCAATTTCGTTCAGTTCCGAAACCGTCGGGATTCAACGAAGTTACTCGATCCTGACGGGGAGTATTCCAAGTAAGAAACATGTCTGAAAAAATTAATATTAATGTGGGCGGCCAAACGCTCACGATCGAGACCGGCAAGATCGCCAAACAGGCCGATGGCGCCGTCACCGTTCAAGTCGGTGAAACCGTCGTTCTTGTCGCCGCCGTCGCCGCCACCAAGGCCCGCGCCGGTCAGGAATTCTTCCCGTTGACCGTTGACTACCGCGAACGCGCCGCCGCTGCGGGCAAGTTTCCCGGTGGCTATTTCAAACGTGAAGGCCGTCCGACTGAAAAGGAAATTCTCACCTGCCGTCTGACGGATCGTCCGATCCGTCCGCTGTTCCCCAAAGGTTGGTTCAACGAAGTCCAGGTGCAGAGCATCGTGCTCAGTGCCGATGGCGAAAACGATCCCGATATCATGAGCATCCTCGGCGCTTCGGCTGCGCTGACGGTGAGTGATATTCCGTGGGCGGGCCCGCTGGGTGCCGTTCGCGTCGGCCGCGTCAATGGCGAGTTCGTCGTCAACCCGACGCATGAAGTTCGCGAGCAGAGCGATCTGGATTTGATTTACGTCGGCAACGCGACCGACATGGTCATGTTTGAAGGTTGCGCGAAGGAGATTTCCGAAGAGGATTTCAATGACGCACTGAAGTTCGGCCAGGAAGCCTGTCAGCCGATGGTTGAAGCTCAGAACGAACTGGCCAAGAAAGTTGGCAAACCGAAGCGCACGATCGTCATTGATTCCGTTCCTGACGAGGTGCTGAACGACGCGAAAGCGATGGCCGGTGATCGCATGATTCCCGCGCTGCTGATTCCTTCAAAGACAGAACGTGAAGCCGCCTGCAAGGCGATCCAGGAAGAAGTGGGCAAGCAGCTGATCGCGAAGTACGGTGAAGAAAAAGTCACGGACAAGGTCGTCGGAGAAGCGTTCTATTTCATTCAGAAAGAAGCGGTTCGGGCGCTCGTTCTGAACGATTCCAAGCGTCTCGATGGCCGCGCGTTCAACGAATTGCGCAAGCTTGAATCCGAAACCAGCATCATCCCGCGTGCTCATGGTTCGGCCTCGTTCACCCGTGGCGAAACCCTCGCCTACGCACTCGCAACATTGGGCACCGTCGACGACGCACAGGGATTTGATTCCTACACCGGCGGTCGCACTGAAAAGAAATTCATTCTGCACTACAACTTCCCGAACTTCTCCGTCGGCGAAACCGGTCGCATCATGGGCCCGGGCCGTCGCGAAATCGGTCACGGAGCCTTGGCCGAGCGTTCGATCGAACAGGTGATGCCCGGTGCGGACTATCCTTACGCGGTTCGTATCACGAGCGAGATCATGGAATCCAACGGGTCCACTTCGATGGCGACCGTTTGTTCAGCGAGCCTCGCGCTGATGGATGCGGGCGTGCCGCTGACGAGCGCCGTTGCCGGTATCTCAATCGGGATGTGCTCCGAGCTGGATGGCGGCGGGAAGATCTCCAAGTATCAGCTGTTGACGGACATCATCGGTTGGGAAGACGCGTTCTGCGACATGGATTGCAAAATCGCCGGTACCGCAAAGGGCATCACTGGATTCCAGCTGGATCTGAAGCTCAAGGGCATTCCGCACAAGATCATGGCGGAAGCACTTATTGATGCGAAGGACGCGCGCCTGAAGATTCTGGATCACATGAACCAGACGCTCGCCGCTCCCCGCACCGAGCTCAGCAAATATGCTCCGCGCATCAGGACGCTCAAGATCAACCCTGAAAAAATCGGCGCCCTCATCGGTCCCGGTGGCAAGAACATCAAACGCATCGTCGAAGAGTCCGGTTGCGAAATCAACATCGAGGACGACGGCTCCGTTCATGTTTACTCCACATCTGAAGACGGCATGCAGGTCGCGATCAACGAGATCGAAGGCATGACCGCCGAAGCCGAAATCGGCAAGATCTACAAGGGCCGCGTTGTGACCGTGAAAGAGTTCGGCGCGTTCGTCGAATTCCTGCCGGGCAAGGACGGTCTCTGCCACATCAGCGAGCTGGCGAACTTCCGGGTCAAGAAGACCGAGGACATCGTCAAGATCGGTGACGAGATCCGGGTCAAGTGCCTGGGTGTTGATGAAAAAGGCCGCGTGAAACTATCCCGCAAAGCGGCGATGGCCGAGCTCGACGAAGAGAAGGCGGACGCACCGCAAGAGGCTCCGCAAGACGCACCCGTCGAGGCCAACTAAATTCAAATTCAAAGCAACAGGCGCGAGTCCCGACCGGGATTCGCGCCTTTTATTTAACTGAACGGCATGTCCACCGAGTCCCCAAGCTTGCCAAGCCGCCCCGCCGCTGGCTTTAATGCCGCCGTGCTGTCTCAAACCACACTGCGGAAACCCATCAGCTACGCCGGGATCGGGCTGCATAGCGGGCAGAAGGTGAACCTGAAAATTCTTCCTGCGCCCACCGGTACCGGCATTCGTTTCCGCCGCATGGATCTGGACGGCCAGCCGGAGATCGAGGCCCGGGTTGAGAACGTCAGCGAGACCAACCGCTCGACCACCATTTCGCGAGGGAACACCAAGGTGCAGACCGGCGAACATGTCCTGGCCGCACTGTCAGGAACCGGTGTGACCAATGCGTTCATCGAACTCGACGCCAACGAACCTCCGATCGCGGATGGCAGTTCGCTCCACTTCACGCGGTTGATTCAGGAAACCGGAATCGAGGCTCAGAACGATACGATCGAGCCGATCATCATCACGTCGCCGTTGGAGCTTCAGGTGGGCGAGACGATCATGACGGTGTTCCCGTACGACGGATTCAAGATCACCTGCACGAGCGCGGATCGGGGCGGCCAGTTCACCCAGTTTTACACTGTCGATCTGACGCCGGAAACCTGGGCGAAGGACATCTGCGCGGCCCGCACGTTCTGTTTTTTTGAAGAGATCGAATACCTCTTCAATAAGGGGTTGATCCGCGGCGGAAGCCTCGAGAACGCCGTCATCATTCGCGATGATGCCGTGCTCACCAACGAACCGCTTCGTTACCAGGAAGAATTCGTCCGCCACAAGATTCTGGACATCATCGGCGACCTCGCGTTGCTCGGCCGGCCGTTGCGCGGACATGTCACCGCTATTCGTCCCGGCCACGCCGCGAACTGTGAGCTCGCTCGATTGATCCTGTCGAAAACCCGTCAACCCACCATCGCCGCTCAGACCTTTGCTCCGCCCCCCGAGGAACGACAACTTAACGCCATCGCCACCATGCCGACCGACACTGAAATCTTCGAGGACACGATCCAGGACGGACAGGGTCTGGACGTAAACCAGATCCAGAAACTCCTACCGCACCGCTATCCGTTTTTGATGGTGGACCGCGTGACCAATATCAATGGCAACAAGATCACCGCGCTCAAGAACGTCAGCATCGGTGAACCGTATTTTCAGGGTCACTTTCCCAACCACCCGATCATGCCCGGCGTGCTTCAGCTCGAAGCCATTGCGCAGGTCGCGGGCATCCTCATGCTGCGACAGGCCGCCAACGTCGGGAAGGTCGCCTATTTCATGTCCGCCAAGGAAGTGAAATGGCGGAAACCGGTGCGTCCGGGCGATGTCATACGGATTGAAGTCGAGCTCACAAAAAGCCGCGGAAAAATTGGCCGAGCACAGGGAACGTGCTACGTGGGTGAAGAAGTCGTGAGTGAAGCCGTGGTCACTTTCACGCTGGTGGATCCGTGACCCCTGACGTTGCCGTTTCCCATTCAAAATGATTCATCCATCCGCCATCGTACATCCCGGAGCGCAGGTCGATCCCAGCTGTGAGATCGGCCCGTTCAGCGTCATCGGCGAACACGTGGTGCTCGGTGCGAACAACAACATCCATTCCCACGTCGTCATCGGCGGACACACTGTTCTCGGGAAGAACAACGAAGTGTTTCCCTTCACGACCATCGGTGTCTGCACGCAGGATTTGAAGTGGACGGGCGGCACCACCTGGACGCGCATCGGCGATCACAACACGATTCGTGAACACGTCGAAATCCACAGCGCCACCGGCGACGGCGAATCCACCGTGATCGGCTCGCATAACAACATTCTCGCAGGTTCGCACATTGCCCACAATTGCGAGCTCCAGAACCACACCATCCTCAGCAGCGCCGGGCTTGCGGGTCATGTGCTCGTTGGGGATTACGCCATCGTCGGGGGTAAGGCCAATGTGCACCAATTCTGTCGGATCGGCACAATGTCGATTATCGGTGGCATGTCAAAGGTCGTGCAGGACGTACCGCCCTACATGATGATCGACGGCAATCCCGCCGTGACCCGCACGGTCAACAAGATTGGATTGGAGCGTCGTGGTGTGAGCGAGGAAGCGCAAAAGGCGCTTCGTCAGGCGTTCAAGTTTATCTTCAAGGAAAAGCTCACCATCTCAAACGCGTTGGCCAAGATCGAGGAAGAGCTGCCCCAGCTTCCTGAAGTTGTCCGCCTCGTTGAATTTGTGCGAACCAGCGAGCGCGGCGTTTGCAAGTGACGCCGACAACGGAAACACAACCACGGATCGGGACCCCAACGCTGAACGTTCAACTCTCAACGTTGGAAGTTGGAAGTTGGAAGATCCCGCCGGATTCTGATGCAATATCGTGGATCCGACGGGAGTTTACGATTCCGGAGAATTAGCGTCCATCAGCGGTTAAATTTGTCCTCATGGCCGATGTCTTCACCAAAGCGAAACGTTCCGAGGTTATGTCGCGCATTCGGTCGCGGGGCAACAAGGACACGGAGCTGGCGTTGGTGAAGATTTTTCGGAGGGAAAAGATCGCTGGAGGGTGGAGGCAGCGGCGCGTACGGCTGAACATTCAACGTCAAACTTCGAACTCTGAACGTTTAAAGTTGAGTGTTGGGTGTTTGAAGTCTTCCTCTTGGGTGCGGCCGGATTTTGTGTTTCCGAAGTTGAAGGTTGCGATGTTTGTGGATGGATGTTTCTGGCATGCGTGCCCGAAGCATTCCACCAGACCAAAGAACAACGCCGTGTTCTGGGAAAAGAAACTTGAGGCCAACAAGAAACGCGATCGACAGGTGAACCGGATGATGCGAAAGCGGAGCTGGCGCGTTTTGCGGATCTGGGAACACGAACTCACGCGGAAGAATGAGGATCGGTGTGTGCGACGCATCCGGCGGTTTCTTGACGTTGTGGATTGAATGCGGCGGAGTTGGTGGTGGGTGTTTGATTTTCAGGATGTTACAACTTTTCCCGTGTGCGCGAATGGGTGTTCGATCATGATCTGTTCTGAAGCACCGCACACGATGAAGCCACCACGAATCAAGACCATGGACGAAGCGCTGGAGATTCTCCGGGGGATGGGCTTGATGTGGCGTACGCGCTGGGTGAAATGTTATGAAGGCCGGATTCCCAAACGGCTTTATGGCGGCATCGAATTTGGACCCTTGAATCCAGACTTCCGGAACCTGCGCGACGTGCAGGACTTCTACGACTACCACGAAATCCGGTTCAGCGTGGACAAACACTTTGACGAACGGTTGAAGTTTACGGCCTCGCAGTGAGGGGCAGGGGAGGCAACGGTATCCATTCCATGGGCCGCTTCGCCGTCATTGAGTTGGTCACTGTCATAATGATTCATTCCTTCCAGACCAAGGGGCATGGGCTCTCCATGATTTAAAAACGCACCGGGCGGGCTTGATGTGTGAGTTGAGAACCGGGAAGCTTGTTTCGTTTGAACCCAGCATGAGTGAACTAAAATCAATCGTTTCAAAAATCCGGGTGTTCCGTGACGAACGCGATTGGGCGCAGTTCCACAACCCGAAGGACATGGCGATCGCGCTCTCGATTGAGACCAACGAGTTGCTGGAACATTTTCTGTGGAAGAATCCACAGGAGGTCGAGGATCGGATTGCCACGAAACGCGAGGAGATCGAAGACGAGCTTGCGGACATCGGGATTTATCTGACCGAGCTCGCCGATAATCTGGGGGTTGATCTGCTCGCGGCGATGGAGCGTAAGCTGGAGAAGAACGCGAAAAAGTATCCGGTGGAAAAAGCGAAGGGCAGCAATTCGAAGTACACGGAATTGTGAGAGGTGGACAACCTGCCACCGCAGTTGATCCAGATGGTCGCCACTGCTTCGCCCGAGCCGGAGCTGTTCCGTCAGTCTCGTTCCCGCTAAGTCAGGATGTCCTTAAGCACGTTTCCATGCACATCGGTTAGGCGGACATTCCGCCCGGCGTAAAGGAAGGTTTGTTCCTCGTGATTGATTCCCAGTTGATGAAGCACTGTGGCCCACAGATCGTAGACCGTGGTCGGACCGTTGACGACGTGGTACCCCAGATCGTCCGTCGCACCGTAGATCGTACCCCCCTTGAAGCCTCCACCGGCAAGCCAGACAGAGAACCCGTACGGATTATGATCGCGACCGTTGCTTCCCTGTGAAAACGGTGTTCGGCCAAACTCCCCCGCGAAAACGATGATCGTTTCATCGAGCAATCCGCGTTGCTTGAGGTCCACGATCAACGCCGCGATCGGTTGATCCACCTGGTTCGCCATCGCGCCATGACCCTTTTCCAGATCACCGTGTTGATCCCATGGATTGGGCGCGCCTCCGGCACCGATGTTTTCTGTCAGGCAACTCAACTCCACGAAGCGCACGCCTCGTTCGACCAGTCGCCGGGCTAGCAGACACTGCCGGGCGTAGGCCGCCTTTTGCGGATGCGGATCATTCAGTCCGTAGAGCTTGCGGGTGGCCTCTGATTCTCCCTTGAGATCAACCAGCTCAGGAAGGGCTGATTGCATGCGGTAGGCTGTCTCGTAATTCTTGATCGCGGCTTCAATTTGAACATCGCCCGCAGTCTGTACGGCAAACTGGCCATCCATTTCTTTGATGAAGCTTAATCGTTCTCGTTGAACAGCGTCGCGTTCGATCGGAACAATACTAGCAACCGGTTCGCGATCATCGATTCGAATGATCGACGCCTGATGTTGCGCCGGCAAAAATCCATTACTGAACAGCCCGACCCCTCCGTGCGGCGGCACCGCGCTTCCGCTTTGCAGAACGACGAAGCCGGGCAGGTCCTGGTTCTCGCTCCCCAGGCCATAATTGACCCAGGCCCCGGCGCTCGGATGGCCGATGAATGGAAACCCGGTGTGAAAGAAATAATTCCCCTGCGCGTGTTCGTTTACCGGCGTGGTCATCGAACGAATCAATGTCATGTCGTCGGCACACCACTCGCCGAGTTTTGGAAACATGGAACTGATCTCGATTCCACTCTGCCCACATTTACGAAACTCAAATGGGCTGGGAAACACGTTGCCATTATTGTTGAACTGGGTCCGCTCCACGGTCACCGGCATGGGTTTGCCGGCGTATTTCTTCAGCATCGGTTTCGGATCAAACGAATCCACATGCGACACTCCGCCCGACATGTAACAGAAGATGACGTTCTTTGCTCGCGGCGAGAAATGGGGGACGCTCTCCCGCAAGCCGCCGAACGCCTTTTGGGACATCAAACCTGACAGCGCCATCAACCCAAACCCGGTGGAAGACCGCTTCAGCATCTCGCGTCTTGTCATGAAAAATTTCATTTTGAGCTGATCCAAATTCACCGAATGTAAACGAATTCCTTCAGGTTGAAAACAGCGTGTGCGAGGTCCGCCCAACCGGAAGGCAAACCCTTTTCATTCTGCAACGCCTTCAGGGCTTTCTCCGCCTGTTCAAGTTCCCCCTGCAATTGTTTCAGCGCCGCCATTTCATCCGGCGTCATCGCGGCCAGCCGGTCAATTGTGGAAACAAAAGTGGCGTCACCGCGAAACGACGCGGCGAGCTCTTCCGCACTCAAGGCGCGATCATAAAGTCGGGCCCGGGCGATGCTTCCCTTCAGAAGCCTGCTTTCGTCAGGAGTTCCATGCCGGTTCCCAAACAGGATCTGAGAGTCGCCCGATTTGAACTCTACCGGGCCGTTACTCTGGTACGTTTTACCATAGGGTTGACCGTTCTGGTATGCACTGATCATCCCGTCTTCGGAATATGTGATCGCGACATGAACCAATCCGTCTTCGGCGTCTGATTCATCGGGGCCGTTGAAAAATGTGGTGCGCCTGAAACCGTCACTGCCAGCCAGCCATTTCCGAGGTTGTTGTTCCCCAAAAACGATCGCGTCAAAAATGGATCCATCCAGGCTCTGCAATGACATCACCCCGCCGCCTCGTTGATCCAGGGAATCAAGCTGCACCCAGGCTTCCAGCGTTTTTGCCCGTAACGTCACTCCCAATGGGGAGGTTCCGACGTAGCTACTTTTTCCATCGAGAAAGAGAACACTCTGTTTGACCTTCGCCTTGCCAAACATCTCGCTCGGTAGTCCACCGATTTGGTCATCCATTCCCACGGAAAAATCCCATGCCGCAATGGGCGATGGCAAAGCGGAGGCGGGCACTTCTTTCACGTTGGTTCGGTGATCGAGAACGCGCTCTGTCACTTTCCGGTCCAGCTCGCTGAGTTGATTTTGCTTGGATTCGGTTTCCTCTTCCAACCGACGGACCAACAATCCGGTTTCCGCTCGCCGACGATTCATGTCCGCCATGAACTCGATCGAACGATCGGACTCGTATTCGGTTGGCGGACGACCCAGCGCCTGCACAAACATCAGTTCAACCCGAGCGCGATCATTCATCGCTGCGCCGGCAATCAATCTGTCGGCCAGATCCTCCGCTGCTTGCGTAACGACCGGCCCGTTCAAAAACGCCAGAGCCTGGCCTGGAACATTTGTCACGTCGCGCTTGCCAACGGCACTCGCGGGTACGGGCGCATCGAACAGCGTCAAAAACGGGTCCAGATCATTGCGTTTGATCCGCACATAAACGCTGCGACGCGCAGCATCTCCCATGACGGGCGGTCCGTACATTTCGTTCTCATTCAGCTTTCCTCCGACCGCCAGCAAGGCATCACGAACGGCCTCCGCTTCGAGACGTCTCACCGTGAAGTGAGCGAGAAGTTTGTTCTCGGGATCCATCGCAGCGGATGCGGCGCTTACGTCACTGGATCGCTGCCACGCCTCGGACCGCACCATTGATCGAATCAGTTCCTTCATCGACCATCCGGTCTCGACGAATTGAACTGCGAGGTAATCCAACAATTCTGGATGCGTGGGTTTCTGACCGAGTCGCCCGAAGTTATCCGGTGTCGCGACCAGGCCGCGGCCGAAGAGATGGTGCCAGACCCGGTTGACGAGCACTCGCGACGCAAAAGGATTGTCCGGGCGCACGAGGTCCTCCGCCAGGTCAAGTCGGCCGCTTAGTTCGGTTTGGTAGGGGGTTGAATCGATCGCGTCCAGGAAACGTCGGGCAACCAGTCCACCCGGTTTCTTGTGATTTCCTCTTTCAAACAACGGTTGGTCGCTGCCAACCGTTTCCAGAATTCCCGGCGCGCGCAGAGGAACCGGCAAGTCATTTTCGAGCTTCCGATACTCGGCCAGCAACGGTCGGACGGACGCGAGTTCGTTTCGATCGTTCGACAACAACCCGCGCTGCAACAACGCATTCAAAAACAGTGCCTGCTCGTCCGTAGAATTGCCAATCTGCCAAGAACGCAAACTTGCCGCTGCCACGTCTCGATAAGCTGCGACCAGCTCTTCCGTATCCTGTGGCCTGACGCCTTCGAATTTTTCAACCAGCAACCCAAGCAGGCCGCTGGTTTCAGCGGGCGGAAACGGCGCGTCCGACTTGAGAACAACGGCCTCTTGAAGGCCAAACCAGGATCGCGTCGCACCGGTGTTTGCCAGGACCGGTTGATCCGCGGCAGTCGTCAACTCGATATGGATGCCGTCACCCTCCCAGTAGGCCATCGGGAACTTTTTCCATCGCCAGTCACCGCCGTTCAAACGTTCCACCGGATAGACCGTTCCATCGCGAGGATAGTTTTGGACCGAGTAACGCGCCATCGCACCACCGTCTCCCGCAACCCTGAGCCACAGATCATATTTCCCGTTCAAGGCAATCTTGGGGGAGAGCAGCACGCCTCGGTCTTTGGTCGATTGCAAGTGTGAGTAATTGCCGGACGGATACACGCCCGAGACAACATGATCTCCTTCTTCAGCCAAAATAATTGCCCCGGCCTTCACCGGTGCATCCAGTGATTGGCCCCGGTGAAACCATTTCCCGGCATCGACCGGATCGGAAAAATCCCAGCGCGCCACGACATCATTCTTCGCAGGCTCTTTCGTGCTGTGATCGATCTTTTGAACCAGCTCGCTCCAGCTCTCGCGGAACTTGTCCGGATCGTTTTTCATAACAGCCAGAGGCCAGAGCAGTTCGTCCTTCTCCCCGTTCTCCAACCGGCTCTTCAAGTCTTCGTTGGGCATTGCGAATCGATCGGCGATGCCGTCCACTGAACGAATCCATTCCGTGAGAAGCTGCTCTTTAATCTCTCCATTTAAATTCGTCAATCGGCTGCGAACGTCCGGTTCATTTTTATCTGGAACGTCGACACGCACCATGCCGGGTCGGCCGGATGTCATGATGCCGTACCACGAATAGAAATCTGTCTGGCTGATGGGATCGAACTTGTGATTGTGACACCGGGCACAGGACACGGTCAGCCCCATGAACGCCTTGGAAACCAAGTTGATCTGGTCGTCGCTGAACTTCACCAGTTCATCCAGCGCATCGGTCGGGGCGAACCCGTGGAACACCATGCGCAACTGCGCCGGGCCGATTGCCGATTCGTTCAACCCAAGCTCAGTGTTGATTCTGGGATCAGGAAGTAAATCGCCGGCCAGATGCTCGCGGACGAGTTGATCGTACGGCACGTCAGCGTTCAGTGCTCGAATCAAGTAGTCGCGATAACGCCAGGCATTCGGAATCATGGGATCTCCTTCGCTCCCGTGTGAATCCGCGTAACGAATCCAATCCATCCAGTGCCGGGCCCAGCGCTCACCAAATCGGGGCGACGCAAGATAGTCATCAACGAGTTTCTCGTAGGCTTGCGGATCGTCATCCCGCAGAAACGCGTCGATCTCCCCGGGTTTTGGCGGCAGACCTTTCAAAGCGAAACTCAGTCGGCGAATCAACGTCCGCTTGTCGGCGCGTTTCATCGGAATATGATCGTTCGCAGCCAGCGTCGCATCGATGAACCGGTCGACTGGCAGTTCAGACCCGGAAGCCCCGATCGCGGGAACAGGCGACTGGTGCGGCAACTGAAAACTCCACCAGCTCTTGCGGCGCTCCAGCACGGATGCCCATTCGGTGTCGGTGGCGATCTCCTCATCGCTGGAAGGCTGGTCACGCGGATCGGGCGCGCCCATGCGAATCCACTTTTCAAAATCGGCAATGACAGAGTCATCAAGCTTCGGGCCTTTCTTCGGCATTTCCAAATCCTCAATCTGGTGCCGAATCGCTTTCAGCAGAAGACTCTTTTCCGGACTCACCAAATCGATCAGGGCACCAGAATCGCCGCCGTCGAGAATTGCCTGACGATAATCCAACGCGAGACCTCCGTTTGTTTTCTTCCCCGTTCGATGACACTCATAGCAATCTTGGGCCAGTACCGGGCGAATCTTGTTCTCGAAGAATTCGATGTCATCGGGCTCCAAAGCATGGGCTTTCGTGGACACATCGAGGATCAAACCCGCGCCAATACAGCACAGGATTCTAATAAAGTGTGGCAAACCGAGAGACATGAGTTGCGGAATAAGAACGTCTTACGCCCATGATTCGTGAGATGCAACCCTATCGTTTCCATTTGAATCAAAAGCGCCGGATCTCAACCCACTCACACCAGCACTCCTCCAACTCTGGTTGGCAGAATCAATTTTCTGAAACTTTACGACCTCGTTCACGTCAGTTAGTTTCAGCCCATGTCCATATTCTCTTTGCCACAAGCTGCCATCACATTGTTGGCAGTTTTTACGACTTCTCATTGTATCGCCGAACAGACCGGAGAAGGTCGGCGCCTCCTCATTGCCGATGATTCGAAGCACAGGCTCGCCATCATCAGTGCCGATGACAAAACCGAATGGGAAATCAAGGTGGATGGGATCCACGATGCCTGGCTGCTTCCCAGCGGCAATCTTCTGACCCAGATGGGCTGGGGCCGGCTGGTTGAGTTCAATGCCAAAAAGGAAATCGTCTGGGAATACGACGCCGCCAAGATGAACGGCAACGACGGTCACCGGATGGAAGTGCATGCGTTTCAACCGCTCGACAACGGATTGATCATGATCGCTGAGTCCGGCCCGGCACGCATCATCGAGATCGATCGCGCGGGCAAAATTCAGCACGAGATGAAACTCAAGGTGGCCCATCCGAGCGCCCACAGTGAAACACGGCTGGTGCGCAAGATCGCGAACGGCAATTACCTGGTCGCCCAGGAAGGCGACGGGATCGTCAGGGAATACAGCATGGACGGCGGGATCGTCTGGGAGTTCCCGATTCCGATGTTCGGCAAGGAACCCAAGGGCGGCCATGGTCCGGAGGCCTTCGGCAATTCCGTCTTCATGGCAACCCGCCTTCCCAACGGCAACACCCTGATCGGCACCGGTAACGGCCACAGCGTGCTCGAAGTCACGCCTGACAAGCAGATCGTCTGGAAGATCGAACAGAACGACCTGCCCGGCATCACGCTCGCCTGGGTCACGCGGGTGACGCGACTTCCCAACGGGAACACATTGATTGGCAACTGCCACGCCGGACCGGAGAACCCGCAGTTCATCGAAGTAACACGGGACAAAAAAGTCGTCTGGACCTTCAAGGATTTTGAACGCTTCGGAAATTCTACTCCTGTCCAAATCGCACTGGATTAAAATCCATGACCAGTAGAGTGAATCCAGAGTTGGGAAACAGAGTTTGTGTTCGAATCACGACGGTCGGTCGGCTCGGTCGGCTCGGTCGGCTCGGTCGGCTCGGTCGGCTCGGTCGCTGGCTCGTCCCCTTGCTGTTGCTGACTTGCGTTTCACTTCCCGCCGCAGAAGATCCCGGCTCCGGGATCGAATTCTTCGAACGAAAGATCAGGCCGATCTTCGCCGACAATTGCTACAAGTGTCACGGCGAGGAGAAACAAAAGGGATCGTTGCGACTTGATTCCGTCGGCGGCATTGAAGCGGGCGGCGAAAGCGGAGCCATCATTGAGCCGGGCCAGCCAGGCAGCAGCCGGTTGATCACGGCCGTCCGCTACGAGGATGACGATTTTCAGATGCCGCCGAAGAAGCGGCTTTCAGAACAACAAATCGCCGACCTCGCACGCTGGGTGGAGATAGGCGCGCCGATGCCCGAACCTGCCGCTGGCGCCGCCGCAGTTCCAGCCCGTCAGGGATTTCACATCAAACCGGAGGATCAGGCGCACTGGTCGTTTCAGCCGGTCACCCGTCCTGCTCCACCTGACGTCTCTGATCCTGAGTGGGCTGTCAATCCCATCGATCGATTCATTCTCGCAAAACTCGAACAGGCTGAACTTTCTCCCAACGGTCCAGCAGGAAAACGCAGCCTGATCCGACGCGCTGCGTATGATCTGACCGGACTCCCTCCATCGCCGGAAGCCATTGAAAAATTTCTCACGGATGATTCCCAGAGTGCATGGCGAAACGTGATTAACAGTTTACTCGATTCACCTCACTACGGCGAAAAATGGGGGCGGCACTGGCTGGATCTGGTTCGCTATGCGGAAAGCAACAGCTATGAACGCGACGCCGCCAAACCCCACGCCTGGCGCTACCGTGATTACGTGATCCGGTCGTTCAACAACGACAAACCCTACTCACAATTCATTCGCGAGCAGCTCGCTGGCGATGAGATGCCGGAGTCCGGTATCGATGGTCTCATCGCCACCGGATTCTATCGTTTGGGTATTTGGGATGACGAACCGGCGGATCGTGATCTCGCGTTTTACGACGGCATCGACGACCTCATCACAACAACGAGCCAGGTGTTTCTGGGGCTGACCGTCGATTGCGCGCGCTGCCACGATCACAAGCTCGATCCGATTTCGCAGGCCGATTATTATCGGATGGCGGCGTTCTTTCAGAATATCAATCCTTTCCGAAACGGGGGGCCAACCGATGAAGCGCCGCTGTTCGTTTCGGTCGAACAGAAGGAAAAACACGACCAACAGGTGGCCCGTTTGACCGCACAGAAAAACGCAATTCAGGAAAAGGTCTCCTCCTTCGAATCCGAATTCCGAGCGCGCTTCCAAAACCAACAGACCGGCCTTCACGCCGATCTCGAGGATCTCACGTTTAAGTTCTATCGGGAGACGTGGGACAAACTCCCCGACTTCTCGCTCATCAAAGCCGAGGAAACCGGACGGGTCAAAGTGCCGTTCTTCGATATTTCAAACCGTTCGCGAAACACCGCGTTCGGTTACGTTTTTGAAGGCACGCTGATTGTTCCCGCCGATGCCGACTACACGTTCTACCTTGATTCCGACGACGGCAGCCGGTTGTTGATCAACAACGAGAGTGTTCTCGAGTACGACGGGGAACACGAGCTCGGCTCCGGGCAGCAAAAAACCGTGGCGCTCACCGCCGGACGATTGCCGGTGAAACTCGAGTATTTCCAGAAAGAGAGCGACCTGGGGCTGGATCTCGCATGGTCGTCCGCCAACTTTGGGCGCCGTTCACTTTCCCGCGTCGATCCGGACGCGACCGGCCCGGAGCTTGCCAAAGATTTTCACAAGGTCTTTGAGGAACATGGCACAGCGGTTCTGGGCGAGCCAGCGTTTGCCGAATACAAGAATCTCAAATCCGAACTGGACGAGTTGAAGGACCAGAAAGTCGCGGTTGATCTTGCGCTTGCGATTACTGAAAAGGGAAACAAGGCACCGGACACGCACATACTGATACGGGGCAACCCCGGAGTTCCCGGTGACAAAGTTTCACCCGGTTTCCCAACCGTGCTCGGCTTCCCCGAACCTGTCATTCCGATTCCATTGGAGAGTGCGCAAACATCGCATCGGCGTTCAGCCCTGGCGGATTGGATCGCGTCCGACCGGAATCAGCTGACCGCCCGCGTCATCGTCAACCGGATCTGGCAGTATCACTTCGGACACGGAATCGTGCGGTCACCGAACGATTTTGGAATTCAGGGCGTGCGTCCAGATCACCCAGAACTGCTCGACTGGCTGGCTTCGGAGCTGATGGAAAACGGCTGGCGGATGAAACACATTCACCGGCTGATCATGACGTCACGCGCCTATCAAATGTCGTCCGCGGACCGGCGAGAAGCCTATGCGATGGATCCGGAAAACAATTTTTACTGGAAGTTCAACATGCGCCGGCTGACTGCCGAGGAAATTCGCGATTCCATTCTTGCGCTGAACGGGACGCTCAACCTGAAAATGTTTGGCCCCAGCATCTTCGTGGACATTCCCGAGGAAGTGATGGCCACCCAGTCGGTCCCGGGAAACGGCTGGGGCAGTTCGTCGGCCAGCGAACAGGCCCGGCGCAGCATTTACATTCACGTAAAGCGCTCGCTGTTGACGCCGATCCTGACGAGTTTTGATCTCGCGGAAACGGATCGCACGACGCCTGTCCGCTTCAACTCAGTGCAACCGACCCAAGCGTTGGGAATGTTGAACAGCGACTATCTCGGCGAACAGGCCGACCTCCTGGCGAAGCGTTTGCGGGAGGAGGCGGGGGAGGGTCTCGACGAACAAATCCGGCTTGCACTCAGCCTGGCGACGGCCCGTGTTCCCACCGAACCCGAGGTCGAACACGCACGGAAATTGATCCGCGACCTGCAGGGTGAAACCGATGTTCCTCCGTCGCTTGCGATGAAATATTTTTGTCTGATGGTGATGAACCTGAACGAGTTTATTTATCTGGATTGACCCCTATGAAAACTGACGCTTCAAATTCCAACGACCCGGCCCGGGCGTTCTGTCGACGGACACGCCGGGAGTTTCTCTGGGAGGCCGGCGGCGGCTTTACCGGACTGGCACTGACCGGCCTTCTGTCGCTCGACAAATTTTTCGCGTCCACCGCCTCCGCCGCGCCAATCATCACCAATCCGCTTGCGCCGAAGCCCCCCCAGTTTCCGGCGAAGGCGAAGAATGTCATTTTCCTCTTCATGTACGGCGGACCGAGTCACGTCGACACGTTTGACTACAAACCGGAGCTTTACAAACTGGACGGAAAAACGATCGAAGTGAAAACGTTCGGGCGCGGAGGCAAAAAAAACGAGGGACGCGTCGTCGGACCAAAATGGAATTTCAAACAGTATGGCCAATGCGGCAAACACGTCAGCGATCTGTTTCCAAACCTCGCGACTTGCGTCGATGACATCGCGTTCATCCATTCAATGGTGGCGGATTCGCCGATTCATGGTTCCGCGATGTTGCAGATGAACACCGGCAAGATTCTTTCGGGCAGCCCGTGTCTGGGTTCGTGGGTGAACTACGGTCTCGGCAGCGTGAACGAGAACCTGCCCGGCTTTGTCGTGATGCTCGACCCAAAGGGCGGCCCGATCAGTGGCGCGAAGAACTGGACCAGCGGTTACATGCCCGCCTCCTACCAGGGCACCATTCTTCGTTCGGTCGGTGATCCAATCCTCGATCTTCAACGGCCCGAAGGCATGAGCGAGACCGCGCAACGTCAGCTTCTCAATACGCTCAATGAATTCAATACCGGTCATCTGCAACATCACGATGGCAACAGCGATCTCGCGGCGCGGATAGCCAGTTATGAAATGGCGTTCAACATGCAACGTCACGCACCGGAGGCAGTGGATCTCAGCAAGGAAACGGAAGCCACCAAATCGCTGTACGGCATGGATGAGGATCGCACGGCTGAGTTTGGACGGCGTTGCCTGCTCGCACGTCGACTCGTTGAACGCGGTACCCGCTTCATTCAAATCTACGCCGGCGGCGCGCACAACGACGACAACTGGGACGCGCACGGCGACCTAGTGAAAAACCACAACTATCATGCCGGCCGAACCGACAAACCGATTGCCGGTTTGATCAAGGATTTGAAACAACGCGGCATGCTGGACGACACATTGATCGTCTGGGGCGGCGAATTCGGACGACAACCCACGGCGGAGTACGCGAAAGGCACCGGTCGGGATCACAACGCCTACGGATTCACCATGTGGATGGCCGGTGGCGGGATCAAAGGTGGAACGACTGTGGGTGAAACAGATGAACTGGGAGCAAGGGCTGTGACCGACCGTCATCAAGTGAAGAACCTTCACGCCACCGTCCTGAACCAGATGGGATTGAACCCGGACCACCTCACTTATTTCTACGGCGGCCTCGATCAAAAACTCGTCGGCGTCGAAGGCGCTGAACCGATCCGGCAGATCATTTGAGAAAGATGTGAAGCCCAACTTGAATCATTCTGTGCGCAGACTGTCATCGGGCTGATTGAACCGTTTTCATTCCCGCATACCGCACGCTCCATTCGTCGCGGCGTCTCAGAGGGTAATATCGGCACGCTCCGCCGACCGATCAACGGTGGGCGCCCCCAACCATCTTCCCCCCGCGCCTATCCGGTTATTTGCCAATTTAATAGAGCGCGGGCTGTGAGCGAAGCTCCAGCCGCAGCAGGTTCGCACGTTTCTGCGGCTGGTCTCCGACACAGCCGAGCTTCACGCGAGCGTTGGCAAACAACCGAATAGGCATGCTTCCACCTATGATCCTATTTCGCCACTCCGCTTGGTTGGCGGTTCACCAGTTGTTCCAACCGATCAGTCGCGCTTTCAGTTCCGCGTATTGAGCGCGCAAGATTGCGTTTTCAGATTCAACTTTTTGATTTAATCCCTGGATCGCTGCCAGCGCAACGCCGCCACCTTGGCCAGCACCGACTGCGGATCGACGGAGGTGAATTCCTTTTTCACGTTGCGGTCGCTGGAGCTGACGAATGTGCCGTTGACGCTGAGCCCACCCGTGTCCAGACGCAGGCGTTCCGTCAGGGCGTTGCCCACCGCGCCCGTGCGGGTGCCAAAGCTTCGGTAAGAGAAGGTATTGCCAACGGTGTTGTTGGCCTTGATCCCGCGGATGAACCCTGATCACCGATGGTTTGGAGATTGAGCGGACTGGCAGAATTGCCGTCGCGGGTCCACTTCCGGGCGACTATTCTTGGTGATCCATATGCGGGTGCGTTTGGAACCGTGGGGCTCGCCCCACCTTGCCCCACCATCAGACCCTCTTCCTGCCCCATGCTTTCAAACGCACCCTTCACGGGCGGCGCATCTTGACCCCCAAACAACAGTTTGCGGCTGGCGACCTGAGGACAACGCGGAAGCGTCCTGGAGTGCGGTGGTCCTCCACCGCTTTGTTGCGCTGCCGACCTAACCATCCCATTCCTGCCGCCAGTCGATATCCGAAACCCACAAGAAACGAGACTCATCAATCACCGGCACGAGTACAAACCGTCTGCAGCGAAGGGGCATTGATCAAAACTTTCCGGCGCGCCGATCAAACCCCGGCCCAATTCGAAGCCCCAAACCCATCTAAAAACTAACCAAAGGTGGTCCAAAAATCAGTTGCACCTCACCATCCCAAACCATTCACACTTTCAGTGTTTTAGAATGGGATCGGCGGTAGCCTCTCCCTACCGCTGCTTATTGGAGTCTCATGTGCGGACCCCGCATACACATCGGGTTTCAACACCCCAATGAACGGCAGGTTGCGATAGCGTTCGGCGTAGTCGAGGCCGTAGCCGACCACGAACTCGTTCGGGATCTCAAAGCCGACGTGATCGGCGGCGATTTTCCGGATGCGTCGTTCCGGCTTGTCGAGCAGGACGCACGTGCGGATGCGACGCGGTTTCAGCGCACGGAGTTTCTTGAGAACGGCCGAAAGAGTTTTGCCCGTGTCGAGAATGTCATCGAGGAGCAGGACGTCGCGGCCTTTGACGTCGATCCGCAGCTCTTTTGTGAAAACCAGCTGGCGAGATTTCGTGCCCGATCCGTAGCTCGACACGCCGATGAAATCGAGTCGCAGCGGAAGATTCAAATGACGGATCAGATCAGCGAGAAACATCACGGTGCCGTTGAGCAAGGAAACGATGACCAGATCTTTGCCGCGGTAATCTCTTTGGATCTCGCGGGCGAGCGATTTGACCCGGCGTGCGAGCGCTGACTCTGAGATGAGTATCGCTGAAATCTCCGAGCGGAGGCGAACTGGCGGCAGTAATTTCTTGGTGGCTTGCTTCATGGGGAAGTCACGGGCTTGTCAGCGATCTTCTATCCAAACGATTTCTCGGTCAGCATCATAGTCCATGCGCGTTACCCTTCCACTTTCATCCACCCAAAGTGTCGCGAACCGGACGATGTGAGTTCCCATGTCGTGGCCAATATAAACATCCGTTCCCCATTCACCTGTTCCTTCAACTATCCAAAAAGCGCGCCCTCCGGCTTCCTTTGCGCGCTGATAAGAAAATGAATGGGCAATGGCATCATCCACGAGGGAATCGGTTGTGACACTGCCGTTCGAAGGGCGGCTGTGGCAGCCGGTGCCAGTCACCGAGACAAAGGAAAGAACCCATGCGAACAAAAACAGGCGGAGCGATGCCCTCGTATTCATTTCGCTGCCAGAGTGCATTTGATAGGCTCGACTTCAGATATGTTTCGAGTCGTCGTGATTCTTTTCGGTGTAACCACTTTCCTGGCGTTGGAAGTTCACTTCGTTCTTTTTCAGATAAGCCTGATAAACATCGTCCGCGCTCATCCCGAGCACTTGAGCCATGCTGATCAAAAAGTGAAACAGGTCGACGACCTCGACGCGTGCGTTTTGTTCGTCGAATTTCTGATACTTCGCCCACCATTTCCATGGAACGCTGTCGGTGAGTTCGGCCATTTCCTGGGACATCGCGCGGCAGTAATTGAGGATCCACTTGGTCTTGTCCTCCTCTGACATGTCGTCGGTGTGGACGCCGATGCGCTCGTTCAACGCTTTTTGCATGCGGAACAGTTCGCGGAGCTGGTCAGGGTTGGGTTGTGACATGCGGCGAGCTTTCCGATCTCAAACGTTCGTGGCAAGCGGGAATTGGCGGAGCCGGTCTGGTGGCAATGAATTCTGCGTTCCATTGACGCCCGCAGGTATTTGCCTGACACTGGTGCTTCAATTTCTGGAATGGCACGAATCAAGAACATCATCTTCGACTGGTGCGGCACGTTGGTGGACGACCTGCCAGCGGTGTGGCGGGCGACCAACGTGGTGCTGCGCAATGCCGGCGTGCCGGAGATGTCGCTTGACGAGTATCGAACTGAGTTCGAGTTGCCGTTCAAGCGGTTCTACGATCGGTTCACGCCAGACATCCCGATGAGTCAGTTGGAGGCGTGGTATCATCCCGCGTTTCATGCGGAGCAGCATTCGATCAAGGAGTTGCCGCATGCCGCTGAGTTCATGCGTTTTTGCAGAGACAACAATCTGCGGTGCTTCGTGCTCAGTTCAATTCATACCGAACACTTTGCAGAACACGGCAAGATTACAAATTTGCAGTCGTTCTTCGAAAAAACCTACATCGATGTGCGTGATAAGACAGAGCGGATTCACGAGATTCTGAAGGAGAATCATCTCGATCCGCGCGAGACGGTTTTCATTGGAGACATGCAGCACGACATTGTGGCGGCGCGACATGGCGGGGTTCATAGCGTCGCCGTCCTGACCGGTTTCAATCGTTCAGATCAACTGCGCGCGGTGAAGCCTGACTTGATGGTCGAACATCTGGGGGAATTGCGTGAAATACTGGATCAGGCGGACTTCGATTTTGCTCCTGCGCGTGCGCGTCGCGGACCCCAGTTGCCCATCATTACGGTGGGCGGATTAATTTTCAACGAACGCGATGAAGTCCTGATTGTTCGCACCCGGAAGTGGTCGCACATGTGGGGGATCCCCGGCGGCAAAACCAAGTTGAACGAAACGTCTGAAGAAGCGTTGGTCCGCGAGTTGAAGGAGGAAACCAATTTGGACATCTCGGAAATCGAGTTTGTGCTGGTGCAGGATTGTATTCAGTCGAAGGAGTTTTATCGCGACGCTCATTTTGTTTTGTTGAACTACACGTGTCGCGCGCGCCCAGGGCAAACCGTCGTGTTGAACGAAGAGGCGGAGGAATTCGTTTGGCTGCCGTTGGGTCGGACGCATGACTTGAATCTTAACTCACCGACGAGGATCTTGATTGATGCAGTCCTGGAGCGAAAGACGTCCGTGCTAACGCGATGACGATGAGCGATACAGTGATCATTGATGAACTGGAGGTGTTTTTTTGCGTGGGTGTTCCCGAAGAGGAACGCGCCCGGCCGCAGCGGTTGTTGATTTCGGTTGAAATGGAGGTGGACACCTCCTTGGCGGCGGCGGGCGACGACCTTTCGTTAACGGTTGATTATTACGCGGTCACCTGTCAGCTCCGCGAGCTTGGTGTTGACCGCGAATGGAAATTAATCGAGACGCTGGCCAGGGACGTCGCCGATTTGGTCCTGGGACACCGGCTGGTTTCCAGCGTTGCCGTTGAGATCAGCAAATTCATCATCAAGGGTAGCCGGCGGGTGGCTGTTCGAATTTGTCGCGGCAGGTAGGAGCGGCGGTTGCCCGGCGAAATCCGGCTTGCGCTGCTTCGGAATCAATCTAACAATCCTTCTGCAAACAATCGGATTGAAAATCTAATCTTATGAAAAAAGAAATTCTGACCATGACACTAGCCGTCGGCCTGTCCGTTCTTCCGCTTCTGTTCACGGGGTGTTCGACGACAAAAGGAATTAAAACCAGTGAGTCTGCCGTCTCGAGCATGGGGGACATTGAAAGTCTTTTGAAGAAGGCGAATCAGCAGATCATCGACACGATGACGTCCTTGAACAAGATCGGGGAGACCGTGAAGACCGATCCAAAACGCGCCTACAAGGATTTCAGTTCGAACGTCGATTCACTTGAGAAAAGTGCGAAGGAAATCGGTGAGCGTAATGAAAGGATGAAGGCCAAGGCCGACGAACACTACGCGCTTTGGGATCAGGAGCTTCAGTCGATCGCGAATCCATCGCTCAAGCAGCAGAGCGTTGAGCGGCGCGAAAAAGTGATGCGTGAATTCCGGTCGCTCCAGGAGTCCTATGACGGGCTGAGAATCGCGTTCAAACCTTACAGCGCTGACCTGAAAGATCTCGTGATATTTCTTGGCACCGACTTGAATCCACATGGTTACTCGTCAGCTGGATCGATGATCACTGGATTGAAGACTGATGCTGTGGGCGTGCAGAACTCGTTGAAGAAGGTGGTTGCGAAGATCAACGAATTGCGGAGTCAGATGGCTGTGACGCAGCCCGACACGCAGTAAGCGTTCCTCGGTTTTTTGAAGCGCCACCGCTGATCAGCGGTGGCGCTTTTTTTGTAGTGAGGACGAGGAATCTCTGCCGTGAAGTTATTGGGTATAGAAGTTTGACTCAGGCCGGATGGTTTGAGATAAAATCCGCATCGCAAATTTCGTCTCATCACTGTGGGGGAACTTGTGTGAGTGCTTGGGTTGCCTGTGATGGCTGGTGTCGTCGTTGGGAATCGGGCTGAATACATTATTGGGATTGCTTCGAAAAAACGGACGGAGAAGTTGGTTCATTTGGTTAGTTGTTTTGGAGTTTGAAGTCAACGGGAGAAAGGCCGCCAAGACGGGTGTGGATCCGCTGTGCATTATAGAAGCACTCGA
>Ga0209491_10002144_pt1 | contig 36002 bp, 26 predicted proteins | sample BON02_FD_187213 | JGI IMG/M metagenome (GOLD analysis project Ga0209491, IMG submission 187213) | Freshwater microbial communities from Lake Bonney liftoff mats and glacier meltwater in Antarctica - BON-02 (SPAdes) (version 2) | ecosystem: Environmental > Aquatic > Freshwater > Ice > Glacier... | reverse complement strand
TGAGGTTCCGTGGCCCGCAAAACTCGCGTTGGAAATCCGGCTTGCAAACCGCGTTCCTCGCCACTGTCCCAAACACGTTCCTCGCCGAACGCACCACGCCGTGGGCGCTCAAGTCTGTAAGATGGCGGGTTGGCGCACAATCCACACCAGGCGGTCTTGGGAAAATTGATCGGTGATCAGTAAATTTGCAAAGCACCTGACCAGACGGTTATCCACATCCCGGAGAAAGGGGCCCGGATGATCGTATCACGCAAAAAGGGCGCACTTTCAAAGTGCGCCCTTCGTTGTCCTGGAGTCAATTGATTCAGCTGTGGTAGCCTTCCTCGCCGTGCTCGGCGAGATCCAACCCCACGTTTTCGACTTCGTCATTCACGCGCAGGCCGATGGTCGCCTTCAACACGCTGAGGGTGACGATTGAAACCACGCCGCTCCAGATGATCGTGACAATGACGCTCATTGCCTGAGTGGTGACTTGGCCGGCGATGGTCACGCCGGGCGCGAGTCCCGCGCCCTGGAACATCGTGCTCGCCATCACGCCGGTCAGAATCGCGCCGACGATGCCGCCAAGTCCGTGAACGCCGAACACATCCAGGCTGTCGTCGTAGCCCAGCGTTTTCTTCAGCGTGGTCGCACCGAAGTAGCAGACGATCGACGAGACCGTCCCGATGACAATCGCGCCCATCGGTCCGGCGGTTCCGGAAGCGGGGGTGATGGCAACCATACCGGCGACCGCACCGGTGGCCAGACCGACGGCAGTCGGTTTGCCGTTCTTGATCCATTCGATGAACATCCAAGTCGCGGCGGCGGCGGCGGTGGCGACCTGCGTGACAAGCATTGCCATGCCGGCGACACCGTCAGCAGCCAGCTGGCTGCCCGCGTTGAATCCGAACCAGCCGACCCATAGCATGCTTGCGCCGATCAGCGTCATCGGCACGTTGTGCGGGGCGAGCGGCTCGACCCCGAATCCATGCCGTTTACCAACCATGATACAGGCGACCAGTCCGGCGACGCCGGCGTTGATGTGAACGACCGTTCCACCGGCAAAGTCGAGCACGCCCCAGTCGGCGAACAATGCGCCTTCACCGCCCCAAGCCATGTGGCAGACCGGGAGGTATGAGAACGTGAACCACATGATGCAGAACAGGAGCATCGCACTGAATTTCATGCGTTCGGCAAACGCGCCGATGATCAGAGCTGGCGTGATGATGGCGAAGGTCATCTGAAACGTGACGAAGACGACCTCGGGAATGGATCCGGAGATTGACTGGGAGGAGACGCCGTTCAAAAACAGGTTGCTGAAGTCTCCGTAGAATTTGTTCATCGGACCGTCCGTTCCAAACGCCAGGGAGTAGCCGAATATGACCCACAACAGGGTCATTACCGAGGCCATGGCGAAACATTGGACGAGGATGGACAGGACGTTCTTGGAACGAACGAGTCCGCCGTAAAACAGTGCGAGGCCGGGCAGGGTCATGAACAATACCAGCGCGGTTGCGGTGATCATCCAGGCGGTGTCGCCGGAGTCGATCGAGGGTTGGGACATCGCCTCGGAGATCGCCGAGTCCACTGCTTCCTGCGCGGTGACGTTGCCACTGAAAAATAGCAGGGCGGCAGCGGCGAGGAGGATCAGCGAAAGGCTTCGAGTGAAAAAAGGTTTGATGTTCATACCGCCTCGTCCCCTTTCTCCTCGGTCCGGATGCGGACGGCCTGTTCGACGGAGGAGACGAATACCTTGCCGTCGCCGATCTTGCCGGTTTTGGCACCCTTGACGATGGCCTGCACAGCAGCTTCGACAAGGCTGTCGGTGGTCACGATTTCAATTTTAAGCTTCGGAAGGAAATCGACCGTGTATTCGCTGCCGCGGTAGATTTCCGTGTGGCCCTTCTGGCGGCCGAACCCCTTCACTTCACTCACGGTCATGCCTTCAATCCCGATCTCGCTCAGGGCTTCTTTGACTTCCTCAAGCTTGAAAGGCTTGATGATCGCTTCGATTTTTTTCATGCGCAGTTATGGGATCGTCTCGACGTTTCTTTTGGTTGGTTGGTCGTTTGTTTTGTCGCGAACAAAACGAGTCATCGATCGGATTGTCGCGGAATGGCTGACTTTGAATCTCATGCTTGCCCGGAACCCATTGCGGATAAGTCATGTGATTCAGTCTGGCCATGAATACAATTCATTAGCAGCGGATGTTCCAACAGGGGAAGCAGCCAAAAGAAGTCGCGTTTGCTGAAGTTTTTCAATGGGTTCCAGCGACGGCGGCTTGCTGGAAATTGGTCTGATGAATCGGATCTGAGCAGGCTGCGCAAAAAAGAACACCGCGATTCCTAAGAATCGCGGTGTAAAAAAAAGACCGCCGACGGACCCAACCTTGTCCGTCGGCGGCTCGGTTCCTTCCCCAAAGGGTTAGCGTTCGGCGTGGGTCGAGAAACCGGGGTAGGCCTCCATGCCATGTTCGCCGATGTCGAGACCTTCGCTCTCTTCTTCTTCCGAGACGCGGATGCCCATGACCGCCTTGACAGCCATGAAGATCACCAGAGAGGAGATGAATGCGAATGCGGAAATCGACAACGTGCCGATCAGCTGGGTCATGAAGTAACCGCCACCGAAGATGCCGACGGCGAGCGTGCCCCAGATGCCGCAGATGCCATGCACCGACACAGCACCGACAGGATCATCAATCCCGATCTTGTCGAAGAACAGGATGGAGAAGACGACGAGGGCACCGGCGATTGCACCGACGATCACGGCGGACCACGGGCCCATTCCGTCCGCGCCGGCAGTGATGCCCACCAGGCCGGCGAGAATACCGTTCAACGCCATGGACAGATCCGGTTTCTTGATCAGGCCCCAGGCGATCACGATGGACGCCAGACCACCGGCGCAGGCGGCGAGGGCGGTGGTGACAAAAACCAGCGAGACCAGTTGCGGATCGGCGCTCAACACGGAACCGCCGTTGAATCCAAACCAGCCGAGGAACAGGAGGAACACACCGATGGTCGACAGCGGCATGCTGTGGCCGAGAATCGGTCGGATCTTGCCGTTCACATACTTGCCACGACGGGCACCAAGAACGATTACCGCTGCCAGGGCGGCAAATCCACCGAACGCATGCACGAGCGAGGAACCGGCGAAGTCGATGAACTCTTTCGTTTCATCGCCACCGCTGAGCACGCTGTTCAACCAGCCGCCGCCCCATTCCCAGGAACCGGTGATCGGGTAGATGAACATCACGAGAATTGTCGCCGCGACCATGAAGCTGGTCAGCTTGATCCGTTCGGCAACGGCACCGGAAACGATCGTCGCAGCGGTGGCCGCGAACATCGCCTGGAAGATGAAATCAGCCCAGTAGGTGTAGGTCCCGGGTCCGTACAGCGCGGTCATGTTTCCCACGATGTCGCCGGGGGCGAACGAGTTTGGAATCGGACTGCCCGTGGCGAAGAATCCGTTGAACTCCCCCGGATACATGGCGTTGAAGCCCCAGAGCGCGTAGGTGAGCACGCCCATGCAGACGATGAACACGTTCTTGAACAGGATGTTCACCGTGTTCTTCGACTGCGTGAGACCGGATTCCAGCGTGGCGAAACCGAGGTGCATGATGAACACCAGGGCTGCGGCGATCAGAATCCAGAGGTTGTCCACCATGAATTTCGCGTATCCCAGCTGGGCACCGAATTCCTCGTAGGTGGTATAGGCCGGCGCTTTTTCAACGGCTTCGACGACCGCGGTGACCGCGGCGTCCTGGGCCATCACGCCGATGGCCGAGAGGCCGACAAGAAACAGGGCGGTTAAGAGAATTTTTTTCATTTTGATTAGTTCAATAGGGTTGACGGTTTCGCAGGCTCAGACGGCTTCGTCGCCTTTCTCCTCAGTACGGATGCGGACGGCCTCTTCAACCGGGGAGATGAACACTTTGCCGTCGCCGATCTTGCCGGTCTTCGCGGCTTTGACGATTGCGGCGACCGCCGACTCCGCCTGATTGTCGGGCACCACGATCTCGATCTTGATCTTCGGCAGGAAATCCACCGTATACTCGCTGCCGCGATAGATTTCCGTGTGGCCCTTCTGGCGACCGAAGCCTTTCACTTCGCTGACGGTCATGCCCTCGATGCCCACTTCGCTGAGGGCCTCTTTCACTTCCTCCAATTTGAATGGTTTGATGATGGCTTCTATTTTTTTCATTTAGTTGGTTTGGTTTGATGGCCTACCGAGGCAGCGCATCCGGTGGTGACAGCGCGTGAAATGATGCGGATTCGGTTGGTTTGTTGAACACCGCTTCATTGCGCCAATGGATCTCGATCTTGCCGACACAACGCCTGACAGGATGTGGCACGTTTAGCACCGGTGATGCCACGAGATCGGCATCGAGATCGACGTGTTTGCGGGTAAGGGGTTTCCATCTACGAATGAAAACCATTCATCGGAACAATGAAGCAAACTGCGGTGTCTGAGTGGCTTTTTTTACGCAGGCCCTAAGTTTTCGCACACGGTCAGAATGATGAATTCTGGTCATGTCATCGAAGACTGGCTTGCCTGGAACGGGAGGGGATTCGGCGGCGCTCCAGTCGGGCGCTCATCAGTCGAGGAAGTTGAAATTGGCGGCAAGCCTTTCGGCGAAACCCAGGCGGAATACTCGTCTCTCGATCAGGGAGATGAAGACGTCTGGAAATCAGGTTGCAACCGCGGACGAAGGTATGGCCACGCCAAATGGTCTTACGCGCTCGATGAAGAAACTCAGCAGCAGCGTCCCGACTGGCGCCTGTTTCAATCAGCTGGCCGGTCAGCGAGCTTCACTTTCATGTATTTTCCCTGCACCGCCGCCGCCTTTTTGGGAGACGCGCGGCGGACAAATTCCCTCTGACTGCGCACCAGTTTCGCGCCTTTTTTTCGGGGCGCGTGGACATAGACACCGTCCGCCCGTAACACGCGCGCCTTCACGTTGTCGTCAAGCGGCACGGTCAGGATTTCGCTCATCAGCCGGTCGCGCAAGTTGCCGTCCTCGACCGGGAAGACGACCTCCACCCGGCGATGAAAATTGCGGGGCATCCAGTCGGCACTGCCGAGGAACAGCTGCGGCTGGCAGGCGTTTTCAAAATAGAAAATACGCGGGTGTTCGAGGTAGCGGTCCACGACGCTGCGCACGCGAATGTTCTCGCTGAGCCGTTTGATTTGTGGTCGCAGGCAACAGATGCCGCGCACGATCAGATCAATTTTCACTCCCGCTTCGGAGGCTTCGTACAAGGCCTTGATCACATCTTCGTCCACCAAGGAATTCATCTTGGCGATAATCCGGGCGGGCAGGCCCTCCCGGGCGTTTTCGGCTTCGCGTTTGATCAAGGCGAGCATGCGGGAGTGCAGTTCAAACGGTGCGACCAGGAACTTTCGCATTCCCTGATACTGGCAGATGCCGGTCAGGAGATTGAACAGGTTGGTGGCGTCTTCGCCGAAATCTTTCTTGCAGGTCAACAGGCCAACATCAGTGTAAATCTTGGCGGTCGAAGCGTTGTAATTCCCGGTGCTCAAATGAACGTAGCGCCGGATGCCATCGTCGTCCCTGCGCACGACCAGCGTCATTTTGCAGTGGATCTTGTAGCCGACCAGTCCGTAGACCACGTGGACCCCCGCCTCCTCAAGGCGCCGCGCCCACTCGATATTGTTTTGTTCGTCAAAACGCGCCTTGAGCTCCACGACGGCCGTGACCTGTTTCCCGTTGCGGACGGCGTTCATCAACGCGCCGACCACCCGCGCGTCGCCTCCGGTCCGATACAGCGTCTGCTTGATCGCCAGAACGTTTGGATCCTCGGCGGCCTGCTGCAGAAACTGGATGACGGCATCAAAGCTCTCGTACGGATGGTGCAACAAAATGTCACGCTGGCGGATCGCCCGGAACAGGTCCTCCCCGCCGCTCAACGACGGCGGCACGGTGGCCATGAACGGCGCATCCCGCAGTTCCGGTGAATGATCCCCTTCGTAAATGGCCATCAGGCGGGTCGGGTTGATCGGGCCGTTGATGAAATAAAGGTCCTCCTCCGTCAGCCGGAGCTGTTCCAGCAGACGCTTCTGAATTTCCGGCGAACAATCCTTCTCCAGCTCCAACCGAACGGCGTCGCCCTTTTTGCGGTTGTGCAGTTCATTCTCAACCGCGCTGATCAGGTTGGCGGTGTCGTGTTCGTCGATGTAAAGCTCGCTGTTCCGGGTGACACGGAACCGCCACCAGCCCTTGATTTTCGTCCCGGGAAAAATGTCCGGCAGATTGGCGCCGATCAGGTCGCCCAGAAAAACATATTCCCTCCGCGAATCCGGTCCCGGCAGCCGGACGAGCCGCGAAACCACGCGCGGAATCTGCACCACCGCCATCCGCCAGTCGGTCTTTCCGCCGGTGGCGATTTCCAGTTCCACCATCATGTTCAGCGACTTGTTTAGAAGCTGCGGGAAAGGATGTGAGGGATCGATGCCGAGCGGCGTCAGGACGGGTCGTACCTCTTCGTGGTAAAATGTCTCGATGAACTTCCGATCCTCCGCAGTGAGGTCGCGCATCCGGACGAAGCGAATACCCGCCTTCTCCAACGCCGGGGCGAGGTCCTTCCGCCAGCACCGGTATTGATCCTCGACCATCACGCGGACCCGGTTTGTCACCGCCCGAAACGTTTCAGTGGCCGTCAGCCCGTCGACCGAACGTTCCACGACGTCGCTTTCAATCTGCTGTTTCAACCCGGCCACACGGACCTCGAAAAACTCGTCCAGATTGGAGCTGGCGATGCAGAAAAACTTCAGTCGCTCAAGCAACGGCGTGGATTTGTCCAACGCCTCGTCGAGTACGCGCTGATTGAACTCCAGCCAGCTGAGCTCGCGGTTGATGAAATGTTTGGATTCAATTGCAGTGGTTGGCTCCGGCATACGACAGGCCGAGATTAATGACATATTTATGAATGGCGAGTGACATTTGTGTCATCGCACCGAAAATTACGCGAAATTTCCAACCGTTTCCCCGGTTGCCAGACAAATCGTTTGCGGGTAGTTTCACGCGCTTCCGGGACATCCGGATTTTTAAATGGATACTATATTGACTTGGATTTACGTGATCGTCGCCGTTCTCCTGCTTTTCGGTGCCGCCATCTTCGTACACGAATGGGGACACTACATCGTCGCCCTGAAACGCGGTCTCAAGGTCGAGGAGTTCGCCATTGGCATGGGCCCGAAACTCTACTCCTGGAAGCGCGGTGACGTGCTCTGGTCGATCCGCGCCATTCCGGCCGGCGGCTTCGTCAAGCTGCCGCAGATGATTACCTCCGAGGCGCTGGAAGGAAAGCAGGAGGGGGAGGAGGAACTGCCGCCGATTTCGCCGCTTTCGAAGATTCTGGTCGCGCTGGCCGGACCCTTCATGAACGTGGTGTTCGCGTTTGTGATCGCCTCGGTCATCTACTTTGTGGGCCTGCCGGTCCTGGTCAACCCGTCCTTCATCGGACCGGTGGACCCCGCTTCCGAGGAGGGAGTGCTGGGTATTAGTGAAGGGGATGAGATTGTCGCCATCAACGGCACCCCGGTCAATTCCTGGCAGGAGATCAGCGTGGAGGTCGTCACCTCGACCACCAACGTTCTGAATGTCAGCATCGCGCGAGGGGGCGTCGCCGAAGTCTATCAACTCAACACACACACGCGCGAAGGTGAGAATCTCAAATGGCTGGACCTGCCACCGCGCCAAGCTCCCGTCGTGGGCATCATCGAGTCCGGGAAACCGGCGGAGGCGGCCGGCTTTAAGGAGGGCGACCGCTTCATCTCATTCTCGGGTGTCCCCGTCTATTCCCAGGAGCGACTGATTGAACTCGTGAACGACAGCAACGGCATGGAATCGGAAGCGGTCATCGTTCGGGACGGGGCGGAAATGGTTCTCAAGGTCACACCGTTTTATGACGCCGAGAACAAACGCGGCCGCATCGGCATCGGGTTTTCTGTGGGGATTTATCGCGTCCAGCAGCCGGGCCCGTCGCCGATCGCACAAGTGGATCGGGTGATGGCCATGATGGGAAAAACGTTTTCAGCACTATATCACTCCGAAAAAACCGGCATTGGAGCAAAAGACCTCGCCGGTCCGGTTGGCATTCTCGGCATGCTGGCCAATCAGGTGATGATCGACTACCGGCTCGCCCTGAGTTTCATGGTGCTGCTGAACATCAACCTCGCCATTCTCAACTTGCTGCCGATTCCGGTTTTGGACGGCGGCCATATCATGATGTCGCTGTACGAAGCCATCTTCCGCCGCCCGGTCAGCATCAAGTTTCAGGAGTACGCCACCGGTATCTTCGCCGTTCTGCTCATCGGCTTCATGCTCTACGTCACCGTGTTTGGCGACCTTTCGTCGAAACGCCGGGATATGATGAAATCGATGTTCAAACACGGCAGCCAGGCTGAGGTCATCGAGAGCTCCAACCCGACGCCCGCCCAACCTTAATTCCTTTTCAACCATGCGTTACTGCGAGTCTTTTTATTCGTTCAAGCGCCGCGTTTCCCGCGAAGTGACCGTCGGCGATCCGGCCCACGGCGGCGTCAGCATCGGTGGTGATCACCCGGTCGTGAAGCAGTCCATGCTGACCTGCGACACGATGGACACAGCGGCGTCGATTCAACAGACGCTCGATCTCGTGGCCGTCGGTTGCCAGATCGTCCGCATCACCGCGCCGACCATCAAGGACGCCGCCAACCTCGAACACATCGTCAAGGGACTTCATGAACGCGGCTGCCACGTTCCGATCGTGGCGGACATCCACTTCAAACCGGACGCCGCGATGGAAGCGGCGAAGTGGGTCGAGAAGGTCCGCATCAATCCCGGCAATTACGCCGACAAAAAGAAATTTCAGGTCAAGGAATACACCGACGACGCCTACGCCGCCGAACTCGAACGCATCGACGAACAGTTCACGCCGCTGGTCCTGCTCTGCAAAAAGCTCGGTCGCGCGGTGCGCATCGGCACCAACCACGGTTCGCTCAGCGACCGCATCATGAACCGTTACGGCGACACGCCGCTCGGCATGGTCGAGAGCGCGCTGGAGTTTGCCCACATCGCCCGGAAACACGACTACCACAACTTCGTGTTCTCGATGAAATCATCGAACCCGAAGGTGATGATCGAGTGTTATCGCCTGCTGGTCTCGCGGTTGGAACAGGAAGGCGATGACTGGAATTACCCAATTCATCTCGGCGTCACCGAAGCCGGTGAAGGCGAGGATGGCCGGATCAAATCCGCCATCGGCATCGGCTCGCTGCTCTGCGACGGACTCGGCGACACGATTCGCGTTTCCCTCACCGAGGACAGCCCGCGTGAGATCGAGGTATGCAACGACCTGATGGCGCAGATTCCCACGCTGGTGAATTCCCATTCTCAATTTTCAAATTCAGACAGTTCATTTGATCCGTTCAGCTACAAACGCCGCGTGTCGGCCGAGGCCGAGCTGGGATTGAACGAAGTCAAATGCGGTGGCGAACAGTTGATCCGGGTGGTTGTCACCCAGGCGACGTTTGACAAGGTGGCCCCCAAGATTTCCGCCAAAGCCGACGTCCGGCCAGAAGGCATTTACGAGGAACTCAATATCCTCGAACTCGATCCAACGCAGGAGATCACCATCGAGCAGATCAATTGCGACACCCAGCTCGTCGCTGTGCAAGACGGCGTGCAACTGCCGGTGATCACCGCCTATCGCTTGCTCGCGCTCAAGCTCAAGAAACTCGGTCGCACCAACCCGATTCTGCTGAAAGACTGTTTTGGCTTCGGCCCCTCAGTTCTCGAACCGAAGATCGCCCAACTTCGCGCGGCCGTGAACATCGGTGCGCTCATCTGCGACGGCATCGGCGATGCGATTCTGGTGCGCGGTGAATCCGGCGCGGGCATGTCATTGCGACTGGCCTTCACCATTTTGCAGGCTGCCGGTTCGCGTTCGTTCAAAACGGATTACGTCGCCTGTCCGAGCTGCGGTCGGACGTTGTTCAATCTCCAGACCGTCACCGCCCGGATCAAGGCACGGACTGAGCATCTCAAGGGCATTAAGATCGCGATCATGGGCTGCATCGTGAATGGCCCGGGAGAAATGGCCGACGCAGACTTTGGCTACGTCGGCGGCGCGCCGAACAAGATCAATCTCTACGTCGGCAAGCAGCCGGTGAAGTTCAACATACCCGAAGCGGAAGCCGTGGACCGGCTCGTCGATCTTATCCGCGAACACGATAAATGGGTCGACCCTGAGCCCGGTGAAGAGACTCAGTGCGCAGCGTAGCAGTCGTTCAGCCTTTACAGGATTTAGAGCTGGGAAAAGGGATCGCACACGGCTCCTGCGACACTCGGAGGCCGGTTCATACTTCCCCTCAAAAAACCGGCAAGGTGTCAGCCACGAGTTGATGACTGTCACCTTCGGTGAACGGGAGGGAGTGTTGTTCCGCGCGCACCGAGGGAGCCGGACGGGGCAACAACCTTCAAAACCTTTCTGAGAGACCACGGCTCACGATGCCCATCGCGGACCGCGCGGAGTGACGGTCCCTGCCGACGATTGCCGATCTGTCTTCATCTGCGTCCATCTGTGGGTGCAGTTGATTCCAATCGGTAGCCGACGCCGTGCACCGTTTTCAAGAATCGGGGTTTGCCGGGCTCGGGCTCAATCTTGGATCTCAGGCTGGCGATGTGATTGTCCACGGTGCGAGTCGTGGGATACGCGGCGTAACCCCAGACAATATCCAGGAAACGTTCCCGGGAAACGGGTTCACCATCGGCCTCGGCGAGGAGTCTGAGCAGCGCAAACTCCTTGGCGGTTAGATGCAGCGGTTGGGGTCCGCTTCACCGCCGTCTGCCGCGCGAGTTGAATCGTGACGTCGCCGAAGCGGAGTTCATCAAGTTTCGGCCCGGACCGGTTGGTGCGACGTAACAGCGCACGGACGCGAGCGAGCAATTCCTCCATGCTGAACGGTTTGACCAGGTAATCATCCGCCCCGGCATCCAGTCCGTTCACGCGGTCGCCGACTTGTCCTTTCGCAGTCAGCATCAGCACGGGCGCCGTGATGTGCTAGCCGATCCTGCCTCGGGAAGTCACCGCGAATTGTCATGGATATGTAAAATTCCGAAGATGCTGAGAAGATCGCAGAATGGAAAAAATGGAGAGCCGTGAAGACGCACAAGCACTACCAGAAGTCCGAATTTGTTCGCACCTTCTTGCGCGGCCTCCTCAATTTGCGCTCATTCGCGAAGCTCGCGGAAGGCCGGGGCCGCTCAGTTCTCAGGCGCGATGATCGCGACCACGGCGTGGGTCGGATCGAGAATCTTGCGCGCGATCCGCTTGGTGTCTTCCAGTGTGACGGCGGCGTAGCGGGCGTCCTCTTCCTCGTGGTAATGAAAACCAAGTCCGTACAGCTCGTCGAGTGCGGTGTTGATGGCGAGATTGCCGAGATCCTGACGGTGAATCTTCCGATGACCGATTACCTTGGCCTTGGAACGTTTGAGTTCGATTTCAGTCAGACCGCCATCACGCAATGCGGCGACTTCCTTCATGATCTCCTCTTCACACTGTTTCGCGGATTCGGGCGAGGTGCCGACGTAGAAGCTGAAATAACCGGGAATTAGTCCGACAAAATTATGCGCACCGACATAGTAGGCCAGCCCCAGATCGTCGCGGATGCGCATGAACAATCGTGACCCCAGATCGCTGCATGATTCCTGGATGAGATCCAGCGCCGGACGGTCTTCATCGAACATGGACAGGCCGGGGAACCCGACGACGAGCACCGCCTGTTTCTTGTCGCGCTGATCGCTGACATGTTGCGCGGCCGCCGGTTTGAAATGGGGAAATGTCACCACGCCGGGCTTCACGTCCGCGTTGGGTTTCCAGCTGCCAAAATGTTTTTCCACCGCCGCCTTCACATCGGCTGCTTTGACGTCGCCGAAGATGGAAAGAACGCCGTTGTTGGGCACGGTCAATTTCCGGTGCTGCTCCTGAACCTGCTCGCGCGTGATGGCGTTCACGGATTCCTCGGTGCCGAGCTGATCCCGACCGTAACCCTCGCCGTCGAACAAAGTCTTGCGCATGAGCAGGCCCGCGCTTGGCAACAGGTCATCGCGACGTGCGCGAATGGATGCGAGCTGCACTTCACGTTCGCGTTGAATCGCGTCGTCGGAAAATGCGGGATTCAAAATGACGTCCGCCAACACTTCGAGGCCATGTGCGAAGTCGGTGCTCAGCACCTCCGCGTTCGCCCCGAAACTGTTGTTGCCCGAATAGCAGTCGATGTGTCCGCCCATCGATTCCATTTCCACCGCGATCTCCGCCGCAGTCCTCTTCGACGTGCCCTTGATCATGCACTTGGAGAGCAGGTGCGACAGGCCGTTGGTCAGCGAATCCTCCGTGAGAACGCCGCCCTGGAAGGCGAAACGGAAATTCACGAACGGGAGCCGGTGATCTTCCTTTACCAACAGACGGAGGCCGTTCGGCAGCTCAATCTTCTCAACGGGCCGGTCAATTTTTTGTTCGGTCGAAAGCTGGATTGCCGGGCGTTTGCCTTCGGGAAGCAGCGCGTAAAGCGTACGGTTTTCTTCCGTCAGATATTTATCGGCGACGCGTTGCAGATCGGCGGGCGTCAGGCGTTTCACCGTCGCCAGATAACGTGCGGAGAAGTTCAGGTCATTTGCGGCCAACCAGTTTCCGCCGAGATCCTGTGCCTGTCCGGACATCGTTTTGCGCGTTCCCAGTGTGGCGGCCACAAACTGGTTTACGGCCTTGTGAAGCTCGTGCTGATCGACCGGTTTCGAGCGGACGTTCTCGATCTCCTTCAACAGGGCGGCCATCACCGGTTCAAAATCGTCGGCCTCGAAAATGGCGCTCATGCCGAAGAGACCGGGCAGTCCGGGATTGTAGGTCCACGCATCGACGGAATGAACGATGCCCGCCTTTTCGCGGATCTCCTGATAAAGGCGCGAACTGTAGCCGTTGCCAAGAATGACGGCCAACACGTCGAGGGCCGGCACATCGGCGTGGCGGACGTCCGGGATGTGCCACGAATAATGCAGGTGCCCGAGTTCGATCACGGATTCCTCAATGACTTCGCGAGGAGCGGACTGGTTGGGTTCGGGCGGCAGATACGCCGGCGGCATGGCCCGCAGCGGAATTTCCTTAAACGAATCGCGGATCTGCGCGATGACTTCGTCGGCGTTCACATCACCGGCCACGACGTAGAACAGGTTGTTCGGAGAATACTTTGACGTGTAATACTCCAGCACGTCCTGCCGGGTGATCTTGTTGAAAATATCCGGGTAACCGATGATCGTGTGTCGGTACGGGCTGGTGGTGTAGGCCACTTCGAAAAGGCGCCGGCCCGATTTGCGGCCGGGATCGTCATCGCCCATGTCCATCTCGCGACGGATGACATCCAGCTCCTTGACCATCTCGTCTTCCGGTAGCGTGGCGTTCTGTGCGATGTCACAGAGGATGTCGATTGCCACCTTCGCGCCGTCGCTCGGTACGTTGATGTAATAGACCGTGCGATCGAACGACGTGTAGGCGTTCATGTAACCGCCGACGTCCTGCACCTCCTGATCGATGCGACTGCCCGGGCGGGTTTTCGTGCCCTTGAACAACATGTGTTCCAGCACGTGCGACAAACCGGCTCCCAGCCATTTGCCCTCGTGAATGCTTCCGGCCCGGCACCACACCTGGGCGGAAACAACCGGCGCGCTGCGGTCCTCGCGAACGATGATCGCCAGTCCGTTTGCCAGAAACTCGATACGCGTGCCCGGAGGCAAAACAGGGATGTTCTCTTTCTCAGTCAGCGACATAAAGCGGCGAATGTAGGGGGAACTAGGAAAACGACAATAGTAAAACGAAAACCGGTGTGACGCCCGTCCGGACAGGCGGGGGGTGAATAAGGAAAACAGGAAGGTAGGAAACGGTTTGCTGATTCACCGGCCGCTCACCCCGCGCTGTCATCCGTGATGAAGAATAGATTTCTCAGAGCCTGTCTGAAAACGGAGCGCGGCTATGTCGCAGACCAGCCGTAGCAATCCCCGTCAATCCAAAAGCCAACTCTGTTGCCCGCTGCGGCTGGTCGAGGACGACACAGCTGCGCTCCGGAGTTTTCAGACAGGCTCTCAGCTGGAACCATGCAGTTGAAAGGGGAGCGCCGGCCGCTGGCCGGCTGCGCTCGGCGGCCCGCCGAGCGCTTGCGCCCTCCAAATTTAGACAACCCTCGGGTGCGCAGGGAAGGACCCGGGATAAAGTCGTCGCCGGGCCGCCGGCGCTCCCCATCGCAACTGCATGGTTCCGGCTCAGATGCTTCACGCAGAGAAGCGAAGCGCGCAGAGGCTTTTGATTCAGTTGGTTTCCAGGTTCTTGGCCGCTGGTGGATGTTTGACCCACCCGTGACAGGATGAAGTCCTGTCCTACCTTGAAGATCGGCATTTCCGTGTTTTTCAAAATTCGCGCGCATTCGTGAAATTCGCGTAAAACTCCGGGATCAAAAACGTTCGATTACCCGGTCGGGGTTACTTCCACTTCGTCGCTTTCAGGAAGGCGAGAAGATCGGCGAGTTCCTGTTGGGACAGGTTTTCCGTCAGTCCGTCGGGCATGATCGAAACCGTGCCCGGCGCCATGTCCGCGATGTCAGCCCGTGCAATGCGAGTTTCGGTGCCGATGCCGGTCAACAGGACAATTTCATCGGGAGCGTCTTCTTTCAAGATGCCGCTGTATTCCAGTTCGTTTCGGGTGGCCACGGTGATGGGTTCGTAGCTGCGCACAAAACTCGCACTCGGATAAACGATCGCTTCCAGCAGATCGCGCGCGGTCCGAACGGTCCCGATGGTGGTCAGGTCCGGCCCGATCTGACCGCCCAAGTATCCGATCGAATGGCAGGTGCTGCACGCCGTTTTCTCGCTGTTGAAGAGCGCCTGCCCGCGACGGATGTCGCCCCCATCAAGCGTGGTCATCAGCTGGTCGAGACGTTCCTTCTGTTTCCCGGCGTTCTCATTGAGCGCGGCGTAAAGTGCGTCCGCCTGAGATTGAACGGTGGCGGGAAACTTTGCGATGCTGGGTTGAACAATCTCCTTCCGCAAACTGTGTTTCGCCGTGCTGCCCGTCAGCGCGTCGACCAGCTGCAAACCAAGTTCTTCATCCGTCTGGTTTTCGTAGGCGGCAAGCAGGCGACGCACTTCCAGCGGACCGGCGGTGCGGAGGGCGTCGGTGAGTTGGGTCAACTGCGCACGAGTGAGCTGCGCACGTTCGAGCGTCGCTGCCGCAGAGGATCGAATGGCAACCGGCTGATCGGAAGCGAGCCGGGAAATAAGAAACTCAAAGAGGCCAGCGCTAAGCTTGAGATCGTTTGAAGGAATCGCCGCCAGCGCTTTGAGCCGGAGTGGAGCAGCATTGTTTTCATTTCGCGCAATGCCTTGAAGTCTGCCGATCAAATTCGCGATGTTGTCCTGTTTCAGTTCCAGAGATCCCAGGCTGGTCAGCGTCAGGTCGAGTTGATCTCCCGGCGTGGTCAGCAGCTTTTCCAGGGTAGAAATCCAGGCGTCAGGGATTTGTTTGATCCGGGAATCAGCGACTGCGCGGAGGCAGATCTCGCGGGCGGACGGACTTGGGCTGGCCAGTCCTTCGGCGATCAGCGACCGGATGGTTTCATCGGAAATAAACTTTGCCATCTGCCCCGCGACCAACGCCCGTTCCTCGCCGCTGATGGTTTTATTGTTGAGCTGGTCGCGGAAGAATCCTGCGAGCGCCGCGCCCCAGTCGTCATGACGGTCGACAATCCAGTTGGCGGTTTCGCGAAGCAACGGATCGGGAGAACTCAACAACCGCACGACCTTTTCAGGATCGAGACGGTTGCCCGGCATCTGGTCAAGGGCGATGAGCGCAACCCGGCGGGTGTGCGGGTTTTCGGATTCGAGGCCGTCGAGAACCGGGAGCGGTTTGCCAATTTCGATCAACGCATACGTGATGGAATGCTCCAGAATGCGGTCCACAGGAGTGGCCGCTGATTCAAGCAGCGCCGGTACCGTGGCCGCATCGCCAATGCGACCAAGCGCTTCCGCTGCCACCCGGCGATGATGCGGCGTCCCGTTCTTCAAAATGGTGAGTAACTGCTTCGACGCGTTCCCGTCGCGCCACAAGGCGATGGAATGAAGCGCCGCCTGCTGCACGGTTCCGTCCGAATCATCGAGCGCTTTGACAACGGCGGCGCGGGCATCCGGTCCGTCGATTCGCGTCAACGACCAAACGGCCGCGAGCCGGGCGTCAGAGTTCGGACTGCTTGCGCGGAGTTTCGCCAGCTCCTGTGTCGCTCCCAGCCGGGCGAGGGTTTCAATCGCGCGACGCCGCACAAAAACACGCGGATCTTCCAGGCGTTTCGCGAGGTCGGCGGATGTTGCGTTTTTCCAATCGAGTTTCAATCCGCGAGCGTCGTTGAGCTGTTTTGCGTCGCTGCGGCGGACCCGGTAAATCGCTCCGAGCACGTCCGGTTTGTAGAGTTGCGACGTCGGGCAACACAGCTTGTACCAGCCGCCGGTGTCGATCACGAGCAGGCTGCCGTCGGCGTCCTCGGTAATGTGTGTCGGATGAAAATCCGGATCTGTCGATGTGACGAAATCTTCGTCGACTGTTTTGAAGGTCGAGCCGTCCGGCACCAGTTGATGGCGTGTGATCTTGTGCAGGTTGAACGACGAGGAAAACAGGTTGTTACGATATGCGTCGCCGAACGCGCCCGACTCGTAGCGCATCAACGCACACGCCGCCGCCGGGCCGAGCTGGACGAGCGCAGGCAGGACATCGCCGGTGCGCGGATGTTCGTCGATGACGTTGTGAATCTTGCCGTAAGTTCCACCGTAGATCGCGTGGATGATTCCGTCGCGTTTGCCGCCGCCGGGATGTTGAATAAAAGTGGACGAGAAGAAACGTTCTCCGCCGGGGCCGAATGCGACTTCGACCGGGTTGTCCATGCCGCCGGTCATCACCGGTTCCACTCCCCCGCCGTCCGCCCGTCGACGAAAGATGTGCGCCGCGCGCGTGACGAAGGGTTCGCCGGTAGTGAGCGTCAGTTCCTGTTTGGCAAACGCGCCTTTGCACCAGTAGATCCAACCGTCGAGCCCGAGGTAAGGACCGTGCAAATCGTTCGCACAACCGGTCAGCGTGCCGGGGTTGAACCAGACTTCGCGTTGATCGGCCACGCCGTCATCATCAGTGTCCGTAAGCTTCCAGATCTCGGGTGGAGCGGTGACGTAGAGAGAACCGTCGTGCCACAACGTCCCTGCGGGAAACATCATCTTGTCGGCGAACACCGTGCGCCGGTCGAATTTTCCGTCGCCGTCCGTATCCTCGAGCCGGAGAATGCTGTGAGGTTTGTCCTTCAACTGCTGATCGACGGGGTCGTTGGACCCGGACGATTCCGCGACGTAGAGCCGGCCGAGTTCGTCGAAGTCGGCGGTGATGGGACGCTCCGTCAGCGGCGCATCCGCCACGCGTTCCACCACAAACCCGTCGGGAACGGTGATCGTCTGGTGTCCAAATTGAAAATTAGCGGCGATTCCTGAACTCGAGAGCAGCAGGACAAACGTGGCGACGGACCGGATCGGCTTAGGCATGGTTCCCATTTCTATTCCCAATGCCGCCCCAGCGTCAATGAAACGAAAGCATGAAACGAAAGCGGGCGGGTGCGTTTGAATGTGGGAGTCAACCGGATGCCCAAAGGTGGGGCGACGGGAAGCCGACCTTCGGCCTCCGAACGAGCCTGCGAAGTCTTGGGGGAACCACGGAAACCTGTTCCGTTCCGCATGGCGGAAGGCGGCGAACCGCCGGAGGGCTTGGGGCACGGGCGAGAGAAGGCCGGAGAATTGAGCACGGCCCCCTGCGCTCAAAGTTCGTTCGGAGAACTCACTCCACCTTGCCCCACACTTTCAAACACACCCAAAGCGGGAAAGATTTGTTCGGCGAAGATCGGAGCCATTCGGCAACGAACAAACAATTGAAGGTTGAACAAGTTCCCAGAATTGTGACTCTCCCGACATCATAAAACAGAAACGAACGTGGTGGGCGGTGCTTGTCGCAATCGGGGCTTGTCTGACCATGTGGCTCTGGCTCGGTGACAACGGGCGTTTATTGAGCGAGCACACGGTTCCCCTCTCCGGCATCCTTGGTGTAACGCCCGACGGAAAGTTCGTTGCTTCAAACGGCAGTGAGTTGTCGCTCATCGACACCAACGGTGAAGTCGAGCTGATGTCAATTTTGGGACCGCTGGTGATGTTTCGAGGCGGCGTAGTCGTTGCAAATGGGGTGCTCTATTCCTATGCAAGGCGCAAAGGTGGCGGAGGCATTCAGTTGATGAACTGGTCCGGGCGGACTGTCTGGAATTTTCAAACCAATGCGCCGATTGGAAGATCGGCAGTCGATCCTGACGACAACGTGTATTTCTACGGTCCCAACTGGGTCGTTCATTCGTTGGATGGCGAGGGGAACGTCCGGTGGACCTATCCTTATCCGAGTAGCAATATCGCGTTTCAAGTGGGGGTCCCCGTGGTTTCGCCCGATGGCAGGGTGGCGTTGTGCGCGACGAGCCGGGGAGGGTTGGTCGTGTTGGACCGCGGTGGGAACGAGCTTTGGCACGATGCCGTTCAAGCAACGCAAACTTACAATGGCAGCGCCGTGTTCGTGGCGAATGGTGATCTGCTCGTGTCCGACGGCTGGCACCTCCGTCGTTATGATTCGGGCGGCGAGTTGATTTGGATGCTGGACCTTCCGAACATTCCCAACAAGTCATCCGGCATCAACCGTCCTCCAATTGTGGCGAATGACGGCACCATTTACTGCCTCGGATGGGACCATGTATTCGCGATCTCACCCGATGGCGGGCTCAAATGGAATCACGCCTTGAGCAAATCGGCCGCAAGAAAAGACTGGAGGCAATGGGGGAAGGAATGGGGGATGACGACATCGAGTGGGGATCTCGCGGTGCTGGCCGGCGACTTTGAAGGTTTGCAAAGAGTTCCCGCGTCCCGTCCGGGCGTCAGCAGGATCGACCTGGTCCGGAACGAACGCCTCCTTTGCCTCGGCGCTGACGGCGGCCTGAAATGGGAGCAATACCTTCCGACATCAACGTCATGGTCCGTTCCTCGAAGCCGACTAGATTTTGAAGCATTGTGGAAATCGAGAATGGGCCAGCGCTATTCCAAGCATCTCCAATTGATATCGATCGATACGGACGGGACGATCTTCGTCTCCGGTTTCGCCGATCACAAGACGAAGATCTGGGCGATTGATGGGAATTAGGTCGTCCGGATGAGTTCTGATTGTTGAAATGGAGATTGAACAACATGCGCCGTCATTCACGCTCAATTTCATAATGAAACGGAAACAAACGTGGTGGGGTGGTTTTAGGCATTGCGATGGTTGTCATCGTCGTGTCGCTTTTTGCGTTGCTCGCAAATGGGCGCCGGCTGTGGACGATCAGCTATGGGGCCTCCCAACCAATGCTTGCGTTGGCTCCGCAAAATCAATCAGGACAGAAAGGAAGCGAATATCACCAATCCGGTGAGTCGGGCAGTGGATCAAATGACCACTAAAACAATTTGCCATCCGCCGTGAAGTTGACCATTAGCCTTCTCCGAAAAGGACTGCTGGCTTTCGTGCGATCCCAATCTGGCAATTGGTAGTACAAGCTGAAAGGTGCGGAGGTCGCCAGAAGTTCCTTCACAGAAACGGCGGGGTCTTTCGGCGGTAGTGCCTCTGCTGCCTCCTCGATCTCGGCCAATGTGCTCATGGTCCGAGTCTGCCGCTCCAGCCCGTGAGGGTCAATCACACTTGCGACAGGCTGGAGAGATTTCCAACCCAACCCGCCGGGTTGGAAACCCAACAAAACAGGCCAGTGGTCCATTCCACCTTGAACTCAACTACATCCTTCCGACTTAAACCTTGGGCTTTCACTCCTCCACCTTCACGCGCAAGAAACCTTGGTCGCCGATGGTTTGGAGATTGAGCGGACTGGCAGAAATGCTGTCGGCCCCCACTTCTGGGCGACCCTTCTACGCGAGCCATTTGTTCGGGCGCATCTTGCCGCCAATCTGCTTTTGTGTGGAGCGCCGTTCTCCGATCCGGCGCATTTTGTCTGTGAAACTCAAATCCTGCCGGGCCAGAGGCCGGCGCTCCGGGGGCAGTGTCAAAATGCCCCCCATATGTTCTCGTGTTGCAAGCAACACTTGTCCCGGCTAGGTTCACGACCATGACCGCCAGGCAGGTAATCGAAGGAATCAAGCGTCTGCCCTCTGATCAGCGGGAAACGGTGTTGAGTTATGTTCGGGAACTGGATTCCTCCAGTCGGATCTCCGGCGGTGAACTCAATGCTCTCGCCGAAAAATTTGCCGCGGCCACGGATTCGGAAGAGGTCGCCACACTGAGGGAAGACATCGTGTCCGGCTTTTACGGTCGGAAGTGAAATGCCAAAGATCCAACGGCACAACCTTCCTCCAGCACTGCTGCATCACCATCTGGATCGAATCAGAGAACGAGAAATCGACACACATCAAACAGTCCCAACCACAACGTGGTTGCGGCCCGTCTCGTTTCTCTTACCCAACCGGACGCAATTGCCGCAACCTCGTTGAGGTTGATGTCTATTTTCATTGTCACCCAAGGTAGACGCGGAAGCGCCCACCTTGGGCTGGAGGCCGCAATCCCTTTGGAATTGATTGTTTCCGTAGCCGCCTGCCGGAATTGGCCGTAATCGAATGAGAAGCAGTTGACATTTGACCCTCAGTTCCAAACGCACCCCCCGACGGGAACGCCCTCTTTCCAGTAAACCATGACTCGATCGATTCATCATTTTACGCTTCGGTTCCCGCCTGAGTTCCTCTAGCCTTTCACAGTATGAAAGCACTGGTCCCATCTCTTGCGGTCGTGTTCACGACAGTCCTTTTCCTCCTGCTTGACGGTCCCTCGCACGCTGCCGAACGTCCGAACATCATCATCATGATGGCGGACGACATGGGCTGGTCGGACATCGGCCCGTACGGCGGCGAGATCAATACGCCGAATCTTGACCGGCTCGCGAAGGGTGGCCTGCGTTACACCCAGTTCTACAACACGTCCCGCTGCTGCCCGACCCGCGCCACGCTGTTAACCGGGCTTTACGCCCATCAGGCCGGCATCGGTCACATGATGGAGGACCGAGGTTATCCAGCCTACCGAGGTGAACTCAGCCGCAACGCCGTCACGATTGCCGAAGCCCTCAAGCCCGCCGGTTACCACACCTATATGTCGGGCAAATGGCACGTCACCAAACACGTCGCGCCCGGGGGGTCGAAGGCGAACTGGCCCCGTCAACGCGGCTTCGACCGCTTCTTCGGAACGATCCACGGCGCAGGCAGTTTCTACGATCCGAACTCGCTGACGCTCGACAACACACAGATCGCGCCCTGGGAAGGTTTCTACTACACGGACGCGATCAGCGATTTCGCGGTGCGTTTCATCCAGGAACACGAGGAGAACAACGCGGACGAACCGTTTTTCATGTACGTCGCCTACACGTCGCCCCACTGGCCGATGCACGCGAAGCCGGAGGACATCGCGAAATATCACGGTCGCTACGACAAGGGCTGGGATGCGATCCGCGACGAACGTTACGAGCGGTTGCTGAAAATGGAACTGGTCAAACCTGAGTGGAAGATGTCGCCACGGGATGACAAGTCCAGGGCGTGGAAGGACGTGGAACTCAAGGCGTGGGAGGTCAGCTGCATGGAGGTCTACGCCGCGATGGTGGACACGATGGATCAGGGCATCGGCCGGATCATCGGCGAGCTGGAGAGAACCGGCCAGTTGGACAACACCCTCATTCTCTTTCTCGCCGACAACGGCGGTTGCGCGGAACCCTACGGACGTGGTCGCCAGTTGCATTCGTTGAACCCCGATCCCTCGGTCCGCCAGCCGATGGCACCTGGGGAACTCCAGCGCGACATGCAGCCGAATTGGACGCGTGACGGGCTGCCGGTCCGCACCGGGATCGGCGTCGTGCCCGGTCCGGCGGACACCTACATCGGCTACGGCCCAGGCTGGGCGAACACGTCGAACACGCCGTTCCGCGAATACAAACATTGGGTTCACGAAGGCGGCATCAGCTCGCCACTGATCGCCCACTGGCCAAAGGGCATTGATTTGAAAAAACGCTCAAGCCGTCGATCAACCGAAGAAGGATGGCTCATTGACGACCCTGGGCATCTCATCGATCTCATGGCGACGTGCGTCGACGTCGCGGGAGTAAGTTACCCATCGGATTACAACGGATATGAGATCACTCCGTTGGAAGGCATCAGTCTCGCGCCCACATTCGTCAGAAGCCCGTTGAACCGCCCCAACCCGATTTTCTGGGAACACGAGGGCAACAAGGCCGTCCGTGTGGGCGACTGGAAACTGGTTTCGAGACACGGCGGCCAGCCGGAGCTGTACAACATGTCCGCTGACCGCACCGAACTGAACAACCTCGCTGCCGCCAATCCGGCAAAAGTTACTGAACTGTCGGACGAGTGGATGATCTGGGCGCAGCGCGTGGGAGTCGAAGAATGGCCGGTGAAGCCGGGGAAGAATTAGAGCGTAATGCAAATAGAACGTCTAAAATTGGTCGAGTGAACCTGCAGAGTGCTTATCCAAATTATGGGGTGGCGCAGAACGGATATTCGAACAATGAATTGTAAACGATTTTGACTGGCGGAACCCGGGATCTCCCTCTCCCCACGGAGAGGGAAGCTGCTTATCGAAGCGTGTTTGCTCCCCAGAGCTCAACTGTGACATTCGCCGCCGTCCATCGAGTCCCTCTCCCCGAGGGAGAGGCCTGGGGTGAGGGGAACGGAACCGTCCTAAAACCAGTGAACCAATCCGTAGCCGTCGATCGTGGTTATTCTGAGAGCGTCCCTGCCGTTTGGCCAGGGTGGCGGTTCTTTTTCCGACATCTTTTTGAAAACTATTCTAATCGCATCGAATCAACTAGGAACAGAGCACCTCCGGTGATTAAGAAACTGAGCGAACTCCATGAGTTCAACCGGCAGATTCGTCGGATTCGAAGATCCATGAAACCGTCCTCGAACTACGGTCTTCAGAACGGAGCAGCGGGGACATTTTTGGAGTGCTTCGGCAGAGTGCAACGGCGACGGAGCTTTCGCGCGGACTGGAGGCTTCGGTGGTTTCAGTGCGCTTCGTGCGGACGAAAGCGGTGTCGCCGCTGCGCTCTGCCACCGCAGTCCAAGGTGCTCTCGCGCGTCAGCGTGTCTGTCCGTCGGACCGTTGCCTTCCCGCCCCACGGTTCCGAACGCACCTGACACCGGGTAGGCAGCTGGAATTTCGCCGTTCCTTACGCAGGATATCCCGCTTGCGAAACGCGTTTCCAAAGCCCACATTCTTTTAATCATCAAACGAACCGGCCTCGAAACCATGCCTTTTCAACTCCATCGACGCACCTTCTTAAAACGCTCGCTCATCTCAAGCGCGGCGTTGGGCTTTGGTGATTTTGGTTTCCTGTCCCGCCTGCCCAACGTGTCAGCCGCCGAGGCTGCGGTTGGTGGCAACATTGTTCAGTTTCGGCCTGAGATTGAATCGTTGGTCCGGCTGGTGGAAGAGACATCCCGTGACCGGTTGCTGGAGGAAATTGCATTAAGAATCCGCCAGGGGACAACCTACCGGGAGGTGCTCTCCGCCCTGCTCCTGGCCGGCATCAGAAACATTCAACCGCGACCGGTCGGCTTCAAATTTCACGCGGTTCTTGTCGTCAATTCCGCGCATCTCGCCAGCCAGAATTCACCGGATTCAGATCGTTGGCTGCCGATTTTCTGGGCGCTGGATTATTTCAAATCCTCGCAGGCGCGGGACCTTCAGGAAGGCGACTGGACGATGTCGCCGGTGAACGAACGGCTATTCTCAACCACGACTTTAGCGTCGCAGCTTTTCACGGATGCGATGGATCGTTGGGATGAAGAAATGGTAGACGCGGCGGTCGCGCAACTGGCGCGCACGGCAGGCGCCAATGAAGTCTTCGATCTGTTTTGCCGGTACGGCGCCCGCGATTATCGCGACATCGGTCACAAGGCGATCTATGTCGCCAACAGCTGGCGGACGTTGCAGACAATCGGCTGGCAGCACTCCGAACCGGTTCTTCGATCCCTCGCCTACGCGTTGCTCATGCACAACGGGCCGAATCCCGCCGACCGCGATGACAGCGCCGACCGACCGGGACGGGCCAATCAGCAACGAGTTAAAGAAATCCAAACGGGCTGGCAATCTGGCAAACCAAGCCTCGCGGCCACCCGGGAAATGCTCACTACGTTGCGGGAAGGGGATTCGTCGGACACCAGTGCCAAGGTGGTTGAACTGCTGAACAAAGGTGTCGCGCCGCAGTCCGTCTGGGACGCCCTGTTTCAAAGTGCAGCCGAACTGCTCATGCGGCGTCCGGGCATCATCACGCTGCACGCCTGCACGACGACCAACGCCCTGCACTACGCCTTTCAACATGCTTCGAGCGAGAAAACACGGCTCTACGTTCTTCTACAAAATGCGGCATTCATCCCGTTCTTCCGTGACGATGCCGGTGCGCGCAATGGCGTAAACATCGACTTGCTTGAACCAGTTGAACCGAAGGCCGCAGGATCCGCCGCGTTGGAGGAGATCTTCTCCGGAATGTCTTCCGACCGGCAACTCGCCGCGCAGAAGACACTGGCTTATCTGAATCAGGCGAAAGACGTTTCCCCTTTCATCGATACCGCGCAGAGGTTGATCTATTTGAAGGGCACGAACTCGCACGATTACAAGTTCAGTTCCGCCGTGTTGGAGGATTACTTCTCATTATCGCCGACCATCCGAAACCGGTTTCTCGCCGCGAGCGTATACTGGCTGAAAGGCGCGGATGAGAATGACAGTCCGCTCGTCGCGCGAAGCCGTTCGGCATTGAACGCCTGAGCGTCGACAAGTGAACAACGGTTCAAGTCACCCTTCTTTCCGGCTCGTGATGTAAGCCATCAATTGACTCGGTGTCAGCGCCTGCGTGGAGGGTCCGACACGAACATAATAATACTCCTGGTTGTCGCGACGAAAAAAGACGGGCTCGGTGCTCGGGAGGCACTGCACCGCACACACTTTCTTCCCGTCCAACTCATGCAAGGTGATCTCGATATACCTCGCGAACTGGATGCCGACATAATCCCGCACCAGATTCTTCAGGTGAAGCAGGAACCGGTCGTCATTAGGAAACCCATCCGACTCGATTCCGTAGATCGAACCGTCGTCGCGTATGCCAATGAAGAGCATCCCGCCGTTCGAATTGAGGTAGGCGGCAATGGTTTTCAGTGACGCGTTCTCAATTTCCTTGCCGTTCTTTTCCGTGTGCAGATTCAGGCGCAATGTAGATTTGAATTCGACCCGCTCGGATTCGCCGTCACCGATGACTGCCGTCACTGATGCCGGGTCCAGCCGACGAAACGACTGGGCCGCGGATTGTTTCAACTCCTGATTCTGACGACGCAGCGCGAGTTGTCGGCGATAGTTTTCCACGTGGCCTTTGACGCGGGCCAGAAGCTCGTCGCCGTTGAACGGTTTTTCAATGTAATCGATGGCACCCAGTTCAAGCCCGGCGACCTTGTCCTCCTGATCTCCGCGCGCACTGAGAAAAACCACCATGGAATCCTTAGTCATGGGATCGGCCTTCAAGCGCCGGCACACTTCGAAGCCGTCCATCTCCGGCATGTTGATGTCGAGCAGCACCACGGCGGGAGGATTCTTCTCCGCCGCCTGAAGCGCCATCTCACCGGACTTCGCGACGAGCAAACGGTAGCCATGCCCGTCCAGCACGGCCTTCAACGCTTCCAGATTCGTAGCGTTGTCGTCCACCATCAGGATCACGCTGGGAGGGGCTTCCTTCTGAAAACGGGCCGTATTGTAGGAGTCTTCGTTTGACATGAGTTTTGCGGCGCTTTCTATGCCGGAAAATACGCGATCCGAAAAGCAAAACCAATCCTCAGCTCGATTCTGCCGGACCATGGTAAACAGCAGTAATCGACACAGCAACGAGTTAAAAGCCGATGTTTAAAATCTCGATTGAGCGGAACAGACTTCACTGCTTCGAATCGATCAACACATCGCTTTGGAAGAACATCCGAACACGGGTTTCCAGCCTAATGCAACCGCGGCTCGGGACTCGGTTTCACGATCAGCTCGGCATCCAGGTCCAGATAGAAATCCAAGCGCCGATCGGCTTCGGCTTCGTCAATCTCCCTCGCCATCAACCAAAATGTCGCGTAGTGGTTGCCTTCCGATTCCACGAGGCTGCCGTAGAATTTCGACAGCTCCGGATCTCGTTTGACCAGCGCTTTGCTGAGGAGTTGAAACTTCTCGCAGCTCCGTCCCTCGATCAACGCCATGCAAATCAGATGATCGATGACCTGCTCTCTTCGGCCCTTGCGAAGTGATTTCATCAACCCACCGATCCACCGGCTCTGACCCAGCTGATAAAACGGAATGTTACGCCGCTTGAGCAATTCGACGACGAGGCCAAAGTGCTGAAGTTCCTCAATGGCGATGGCGTTCAATTCGCCGAGTTTCTCAGCCAGCTCCGGATATTTTTGCAGATTGATCGCCGACGTTGCCGCCTTGCGCTCCAGCACCGCGTGATCGAGCAACACCATGGGAAGGTGATCCATCACCCGTTCAATCCAGTTCTCGGGAGCCTGCGCGCGAAACAAAAGCATGGTGATGTGTAGAAACGTTTGACCCGCCGATCAATTCAAAACGGATGTTTAACCGCGGATTGACGCAGATGAACACAGCTCTGAACTACTTCCTTTGAGGGCGACTTCATTCAGCCGACTGGTGCTCAGCAAATTCCAGGTCCGTGCATGCAGTGTCTTCCGTGGTTCACATCTCTGTGGCTTCATCAATGATGAATTCACCAGAAGACAGGCAAGATGCCCGTCCTACGATCAAGCGAACAGGTCCTGAACTTCCTCCCAACTGAGCGAATCAGTCAGAGCTCCCTCGTCACCAAAGACAGCCTTGATCGCCTCGCGTTTCTTTTGCTGCAGCTTGAGAATCTTTTCTTCGATCGTGTCGCGCGTGATCAACTTGTAACTCGTCACCACGCGTTTCTGGCCGATCCGATGCGCGCGATCCGTCGCCTGATCTTCCACCGCCGGGTTCCACCACGGATCGAAATGAACAACGGTGTCGGCAGCGGTCAGGTTCAGACCAACACCGCCCGCCTTGAGACTGATCAGGAAAACCGGAATTGATGAACGCTGAAACTTCCCAACGACTTCGCCGCGGTTCTTTGTCGATCCATCCAGCTGACAATACTCAATCCCTTCGGCGTCCAGTCGCTCCCTCAGCAGCGCGAGCATCGACGTGAACTGACTGAACACCAGCGCCCGATGTCCCCCATCGATGATCTCCTCCAGCAACTCGCCAAACATGTCGAGCTTGCCAGACGGCGCTTCGATTTTTTTCTCGTCGAGCTTGAGCAACCGCAGGTCACAACAGATCTGACGTAACCGCAGCAACGCGTTTAAGATCACCATCCGGCTCCCGCCGAAACCCTGTTTGCCGACGGAATCCAGAATCTCCTGCCGCCCGGCTGACAACACTTGTTGATACACTGCGCGTTGATTCGTTGTCAGTTCGCAGAAGTTAATCTGCTCCAGCTTGTCCGGCAGATCCTTCGCCACGTCTTTTTTCAAACGCCTCAAGATGAACGGCCGCACCCGACGACTCAGCCGATCCTGGAGTACCGGATCTTTGCCCTTGCTCAACGGTAGTTCGTAGCGCTCACGAAAATCGTTCACCGACCCGAGATAGCCGGGCATGAGAAAGTCGAAGATCGACCACAGATCCAGCACCGAGTTTTCCATCGGCGTGCCGGTCAGGACCAACCGATGTCGGCACCGGATCGATTTCACGGCCTGGGCGTTCTGCGACGCCCTATTTTTGATGTGCTGCGCCTCGTCCAGAATCACTGTATCAAACTCGACCGGCCCGTAGGCCTCCACATCACGTCGGGCCAACGCGTAACTCGTGATCACCAGATCGTGTTCCGGAATCCGGTCAAAGTCCTTCTTCCGGTTCGCACCCTGCAAGGCCAGCACACGGAGGTCGGGGGCGAACTTCGCTGCTTCAGCTTCCCAGTTGAAAACTAAACTTGTCGGGCAAATCACCAAAGTCGGCGTCAGTTTCTTCGCACCATCCGAACCACGTCGTTTCCTCATGATCGATAGATGAGCGAGCGCCTGAAGCGTTTTCCCCAGACCCATTTCATCCGCAAGAATGCCGCCGAACCCGTTTGTTCGTAACTTGTGCAGCCACTGCACTCCATCCGTCTGGTAGGGCCGCAGAACTTCGGCGAATCGACCAAACTCCACCTTCTCAACAGCTTTCCCGCGACCCGCTGTCTCCTGCCAACCCGTTGGAGCGGTTACCTCCCAACCAAGTTTCTTGCCGACCGTTTCATTGAGAAACGCGGCCTGCTCGTTTCGGAATCGATACCCGCCCTGCTCTTGTCGCGGCGCGGCATCGATCAACAGCTCCTGCAACTCCTCCACCGCACCGGTGTCGATCAATGCGTATTTTCCATTGCTCAATTTCTTGTGCGAGCGCCCGCCCAAGACCAGCGATTGAATGTCGGCGGTTGAAAACTTCTCACCGCTTCCCGTTTCAAATTGAACGCCGAAATCAAACCACTGTTCGCCACTCGAGCGAACCTCGCAACGCGGTTCAATCCGCTCCACATTTTTGTCCAGACTCCAATCGAGCCGGTCTTCCAGCGTGACGTTCCATTCCCTTTCAAGTCTCGGATATTCACGGGCAAAAAATGTCAGCACCGCGTCCTGTCCGGAAAGCTGCCAGCGGCCTTCCTTGTCCGGTCCTTCGAAACCGCGTCGAGCCAACCGGGCAATCGCCTCCTGTTCGGCTGAGAAATCACGTAGTCGATACCGATTCGATTTCTGCGGATCAGGCAACCAGATTGAAGCTCCGGAAGTTGTCGACGATTGATTCTCAAAATACTCGATCTGCAACTTCGCCCGGAGCCGCGCAAGACCGCCCTCGAAATGACAACGAACGATGGGCGGCTCGATCACGATTTCAAAATCGTCCAGCGCGAAATCAGGATCCATCGCCCCGGTCGCGCTCAACACGGGGAAATCATTTTGCAGGAAGTTCGGCACCTCATTTCGTGAAAGAGTTTGCGGCGCTTGCAAAAGAGCCAGCCCGCCGGTGGGGAGTTCAACCCGGGAGAACGTTGTTCCGACCAGCGCCCAGCACGTCTTCCCAGGCAGAATCGCCGGCGCTGGTTTGGGAATTTCCGCTTCCAGTCGAATTTCGCCTGACTCCAGCAATCGCGCCTTGATGCCAATCGGAAGCGGTTCGTTGCTGATTACCACCTTCTCCTTCCGACCAAACGTCGCGGCGTCATCGGGCAGCAATTCCAACAACGCGCTGAACTGATCAAAACCCAATTGCAACGTGGCGGGAAGTTCGCCGTCCGCCCAGTCGACGATCTGCTCTAATAATTTAAGATGCTCTGTTTCCAGTTGGTAATCCTGATCCTTCGACAGCATCGCCATCGGCATCCGCTTCCCGTCGACAAGCACTTCAAAGAAAACGGAGACTCGGCCCGAGCCGAGCGCCCCCGAAATATTGGGAGGCAGGATCACCGCCAGTTCCAGCTCCGCACCATCTTCGGCAATCTCGATCGGCAACGACGGTTTGGCGGGTTCGGCGATTAGTTTTTCAACGGGTACAATCGGCGCAACCGGCAACTCTTTTGGTTTCGGATTCAAGACCTCCAAGCCGACGGCCAGAGAGTGACTGCACATTTTTCCCCACTGTCGCGACTCCTTACACTTGCAGAGATTATCGACATTGATCGCGTCTTTGATGACCAGCCCGCTCGAGATCACGCCGGCACCACCCTGCACTTCACCGGTCAGGTGTGGCGGCTCCCACTTCGCGGACAACACCTTGCCCGCCGCCAGGATGGCGCGCGCTTCCTTGACCGCCTGCCATCCGCCGATCTTCTGCAACAAAGCTTCACTGAGTTCAACGTCTCTCACGCGCCGGATTGAATGCCAGTCCATCACTAGAGGCAAAGCGTAATTACAACAATTCGTCGACAGACGGAGAACTCCGGCGTGCGGTCACGAGACGGCACAAAATTCTCAGAAGAAGATCTGCGAACGGTGATGGTATCCGACTCAATGAAACGGAACAGACGCCCGTCAATTGGGAAGATCTTCCATCACAAATATTCCACCCAGCGCCGCTCGCTGACCCACCGTGTTGAACAGATACCCCTTGTAAGTTCCGCCAGCCGAAGAAGTGAAAACAAAACTGATGCTGACCTGATTGATCGGCAGTCCTGATTGATCGAGCTGGCCGTTGATGCCACCGATAAACCGTCCGCGATACGCTTCCCGGGTCCAGTCGTAGCCGGTCACGGCGAACGGGCCGCGCACCTGCCCGGGCGGCTCGTAGGTGTAGGTTCCGCTCGTCGCCGAGGTCAGCGAGAACTTTAACTTGGTACCACCGGTTTCCGTCAGCGTGAGCTTCCTGCCAGTGACATGCGGAGGCGTGCGAATTGCGTCGGCGTACTGCACCTCGCCCACCGTAAAAAACTGCCGAACCCGCCCGGACGTCACCGAGGTGACGTCCCTCGAAATGCTTGTCGGCGAAGGCCCGTGCATTTCCTGTCCATCGAGTTGCGACCACAAATTGAAGTCATCAGAATGGAATACGAAAAACTCCGTGTTCGCCGGTTGCGCGTAGTTGAGCTCGAAACCTCCCGGTGTCATTTCCAACACCGGCTCCGCGTCGAGGACGATCGGCACGCCGTGCGCCGTAACATCAAAAGCAAGGGCCGCCACCCCGTTCCGCGTGATGGTGACACTCTGGATCACGTCGCCCTGCCGCACGTTGGTAACCACGTCCATTCCTTCCACCACTTCACCGAATACGCTATGCACATTGTCCAGCCCCGGGGTCGCCGCCAACGTCACAAAAAACTGGCTGCCGTTGGAGTTCAATCCGTTGTTCGCCATCGATAAAATACCCGCGCTGCTGTGGCGCAAGGTGATATCAAACTCATCAGGAAACGTGTAACCGGGCCCGTCAGCGCCGTCACCTTGCGGGGATCCGCCCTGGATGACAAAGCCCGCCTCCACCCGATGAAACTTGATGCCGTCGTAATACCTCCGTTTCGCGATGCTGCCGTTTTGAAAATCGACAAACGGAAAAGTCCCTTCCGCCAGTCCGACAAAATTGGCGACGGTTCGCGGCGCTTTCCCGAACTCCAGCCGGCACGAGAATTCGCCCCCCGCGTTACCGCCCCGCGTGACTTGAAACGTCGCATACAGGCCGTCCTCAGTCGGCGCGGCGTGGGTTACCGCGGGAAAGATCCGCCCGGCGAGCAGGAGAAACAATACGGCGACCGTCTGCGAGGAGAGCAGTCGAGATTTCAATAAAACGTCCAACATAGGAATTGAGAAACGGTAGTGGATGGCCCCGTTTTTGCAAGTTCGAGAAGGCGTCGAAACACTCGACGACCGGTCACTTCGCGTAGAGCAGCAGCACGCCGATCAACAGCACCACAATGCACATCGCCTTCGGTTTCCAGTTTTTCTCGCCAAAGAGAAAGATGCCGCCCAGAAATGTGATCAGAATGGATGATCGCCGCAGCGGCGAGATGACCGAGATCAGCGCATCGCTTTGATTCAGCGCGCTGAAATAGAGGTAGTCCGCCACGAGCAGATTCAACCCGATCAACGGTATCGACCAGCGCCATTCAAATCGGTTCGTTGGCCAGACCCCTTTTTTCCACAGCAGATAAAACGGGGCCAGCACCACCACGAGATAGATCGAGAACCAGCACTGCACCGTCGCTGCGGGAAAGGCCATGCGTTGCAACAGCTGTTTGTCATACAACGCGCTCGCCGAGCTGAGCAGCGCGGAGAGGAACATGAAGCCGACCCATTTGTCGCGGTGGAAATGAATTCCCTCCAGCTTGCCCACCAGCGAGAAGGCGTAGAAGGCCGCCAGAATGATGAGGACGCCCACCCATTGCCAGAAGGCCGGAGACTCGCCGAGAAACAGGACGGCGATCAGAATGGTCCATACCGGCGAGGTCGCACGAATCGGACTGGCGATGGAGATGGGCAAATGTTTCAGCGCAAAGTAACCCGAGATCCAGGAGGCGGCCGAGATGCAGGATTTCAGGAACAGCCAGAAATGTTGCTTTGCAGAAATGCGCGATACCGAGGCGGCGAACTCCGGCACGGTGTCGGCGCTCAGAACGGACCACATCAGGAATGGCAGCCACACGAGCGCACCGGTGACCACGCTGAAAAACAGCACCGGCAGCACGGCGTTGTCGCGGACTGCCGATTTCTTCACGAGTTCATAGATCCCGAGAAAAACGGCGGACAGGATGGCGAGGAGAACCCAGGACATGTTCAACGAAAGCCCGGGATCATTGGGAGCGAAGGTCGGTCCGTCGACTCAATCTTTGCAAAAACGCGCGTACCACCGGTCTTCCGCTGATCCGCATCGAAGGCTCTGCACCAGGCCTGCGCGCCTGCCGGGTGCGTTGTTATGAGCGAGGCCAGTGCGACGGCGCGAGCTTTCCGGTATGGGCGAGCCCGTACAGCTGGAGCAGAAGAAAATCCAGGACGAACAGAGCGGTGATCGAGGTGATCCAGTATCCGGCAGTGGTGAAAGGCACGACCTCCCCCACCATCAGAAGGGCGCTGCCGACAATCCAAGGCCCGTCCAGCGCACAGAAGTAACCGATCTCGAGTGGTGTACGACGCGGCGTTTCGCGGCAATCCAGAGATGGGCCGCAAACGGAACCAGCAGAAAACCGACGACCGCGAGAGCCAACGGATCCGCGACGCCAATCCAGCCGGCAATCGGCCTTGAACTGGTGATGAGGATCAGTCCGGCGATCAGCGAAAAGCCGGCGTTGCACAGCAGACCGAGTTTCAAAATCCGGTCGGGTTGGTTGGTGTTCATGGCGGATATTTCTTGTTGTTCAGTTTCTGCGGGCCAAATCGTAAGATAGTTTCAGCAGCTCGATCGCGTGCTCTACATCGTCCTGGTTGTTGATTGGGACGGAAACCCAACCGCTCTTTGGCAGCACCCGATGAGGTTCTGCCCGGCCGTTCGCGATCAAGTCGTCGCGGAGGTCCTTCGGAAACGGGATGTCGACGAGCTGCTCACCGTGCAGGTGGCCGATCTCCCGGTGGCCGAGCAGGAAATCCTTGCCGCTGAGCAACAGGTCGTCCGTGTGCACGCCGGGCCAGGACGTGACCGCCGATACAATTCGACTGGCAGAAGTTTCCTTCATCGTAGGTTTCGCTGGTTGAACAGGTCGAAGGCGCGGCCAGTTACATCCGCTTTTCCTCGATGTCGTAAACATCGAACCAATATGCGGGCCGGCGACCCGGCGGAATGACCTGCGGGAGGTAGCCTTCAAGAAACTCCTGCAACGGGTCGGCCATCTCGCTGATGCGTTTGTAGCGCCACTCGTTGTTCCATTTTATAACTTCGATCCGCGGTCGTGGCACGGCTGTTTTTTCGATCCATTTAGCGACCGCTTCATCGTCCGCACCGGTGGCGACGAAGTCCTTGAACTGGTCGGCGCTGATGCCGGTAAAGTCGAAGAACACATTGTCCAACGGACAATCGAAGTGATACTCGCCGTTCGTGCCCGCGATGGTCGCGCGGCACTTGTCCAGCGTGCGGCAGATGATGACGTAGCCGGCCAGAGTTTCGCGCGGGCTGCGGGGGAATTGTTTGGTCAGATCGGTTGAGGGAATGTTCATGTGGAATTGGTTTCGTTGATGGATTCTTCAGTTCAACTGTAGTTTGCCGACGATCGTTTTCTTCGGCACGACACCGACCAGGCGATCCTGTTCGGCGCCCTTGCGGAATACGACCAGGGTGGGAATGGACCGCACCTCGAACCGGCTTGCCAGCTCCGGCTCCTCATCAATGTTGACCTTGGCGATGGTGGCCCGGTCGCCGCTCTCGCGGGCGATCTCATCAAGCACCGGACCGAGCATCCGGCACGGGCCGCACCATTCGGCCCAGAAATCCACGAGCACCGGGCAGTCGCTCTGGTTCAGAGTTTTTTCGAAGTTTTCTTTGTTCAGTTTTATCGTGTTCATCTTGTTTCCTGTCGTTTCAGTTTTATGGCAAAAAATTTAAATGATCAGACCGCGGCACCGACCGGCTACAGTTCGATAGCGACGGCCGCCCGCGACACCGGCTCTCGTTCCTCGACGTAGTTCTTCAGCCCGCGAAGCAGCCCCTTGAAAACGGAATTGAACCTCGGCTTTACCGCGACGGAGCTGATCACCGCGCCGAGCAGTCCTAACTTCGAGACGTACTCCAGCCGCGCATTCACCAGCGTCCCTGAACCGGTGGGAGTCAGGTTGAACCGTCCCCTGATATCCCGAATGGGCGGAAGCCCGCGCGCCCCGGTGATTTCAATGGTCATGGATTTCTCCTCCTTCCAGCCAACGACCAGTTCCTCGACGGAACCGAACGGTGCCAGATCGCAGTGTCCGCCCGCGCCCGCGCCGAACTGTCGGTCCGTGGTGATGAGGACGTGTTTCACTCCGGGCGAGTAATGGTGGACGAGCGAGAGGTCCGATAGAACAGCCCAAATGCCTGAGGGTGACGCATCGATCCGGATCTCGTTTTTACCTCTGCCTTTCCTGTTCATCGCGCTTTGTCTCGGGTTAATGTTTGGGTGTCACGCAGCGAGCCAACGTGAGTTGACTGGAAAAGTAATGTTCACCGGCACCGAGGCGCGTTCCCTAATTTGTGATCGCTTCGCCAGATACCGTCTCGCACCTTCTTCCAATTCTTGCATCAGGCACGGCAATACAAGTTGTGGGTAGTCGGTGGACCAGGCGAGGGCAACGGCCTCGCGGGGCGCGAGGCTCAGAATGTCACCCGCATTTTCGAGCGCGGCCGTCGAATTCGCGGCCCCGCGTAATCGCTCTGTCACTGGGAGTGATTGTTGACTCGGGCTCAAACGAGCTGCGCAACAGGATTGGCTGTTCATTGTGTGAACTTGGTTGGGACTAATTTGTTGTTTGAATTTATTACTAGAAACCGACCGGTCGGTATTATTTTAATTGAAAAGCAACTTGTTCATTTCGCTGTCGGGGAAGAATTCCAAATCAGGGTTTGAGCGAATCCAAGTAGTCCATCAGACCTTCGCCCGCCTCCATCAACAATTCCATGCACTGCGCGCTCTTGGCGGTGCCGGTCATTCCGGCGAGCGCTGCCACGATAAAAGCAGCGGCACGCGGCGGTGAAACGGTTTTCTTCACCAACCCAGCCTTGATGCCGCGTTCAAACGCACCCCGGATCGCAGCGCGCTGGTCATCGTAGATCGCTCCGATGCGCATGCGGAAACCCTCGTCCAAAGGAGACATTTCCTGAGCGAGATTATTGAGCGGACAGCCTTCGCAGATGGTTTCCCGGGCCTTTTCCGCCGCCGCGTAAAGAATCTGCCGGATCACACGAATGGGATCGTCGGTCGTCCGAAGCGGTTGAATCCAAGTCTTCTCCACCATCGGTCGAATCAACTCGTCGACCACGTGATAACCCAGTTCGTTCTTCCCGGAGAAATGATGAAACAACGCGCCTTTGGTGATGCCGGCGTCCGTCACAATCCGGTTGATGCTGCCACCCTGAAAGCCGTGCCGATGAAACTCATGGAAGGCGGTTCCGAGAATCCTGTCCCGGGTGCTGACTTCGGGTGTTGCGTTCAGTTTCATATTCGACGTAGAAGCCAATACAGACCAGCTGGTATGTTCGCAAGTGAATAGAAAAATCTGGGTATGCACTTTACGCCCCTAGCTACCAGATGTTGTGGTTTCTCTGTTTTTCATGGAGCGGCCTCCGACCAGTTCCTTGCCTCGCACAGGATTCAAGGCGACCGCTTGCTCTAACAAGCGGTAGAAG
>Ga0209491_10002140_pt1 | contig 36026 bp, 31 predicted proteins | sample BON02_FD_187213 | JGI IMG/M metagenome (GOLD analysis project Ga0209491, IMG submission 187213) | Freshwater microbial communities from Lake Bonney liftoff mats and glacier meltwater in Antarctica - BON-02 (SPAdes) (version 2) | ecosystem: Environmental > Aquatic > Freshwater > Ice > Glacier... | reverse complement strand
AAATCGCAGCCCAAACTTGAATTTATCGCCTCTACATCTGAAATAAACTAACGGCGACCTGTCGTTGACAGCTACCGCCTACAATCTTAACTCATCTTTTTAGGATTATGTCTGTTTGCTGTGTTTGGCGTGCGTATGCCGCTATCCAATAATTTCATTTTTTCGAACATTTGTGATTCTGGCCTCTGTTTCTCAGAAGAAAAGGTGTCCCTCTTTAAAGTCTAAACTTGCTTGTTTATTATCAATTATCTATCACTATCATGATGAGAGTATTCCCATCATTATTGTTTGTTTTTTTAGGCACTGGTATATTTAATATCGAAGGTATACCCTCATCCCAAGAAATTGAGCAATATTTTAGCGCAGCGGAGGTCGGGGATTCTGCTGCGCAGTTTAATCTTGGTTTGATTTACTACAGGGGAAGTGGTGTGCTCCAAGATTACTCAAAGGCAGAGATATGGTTCAGTAAGGCTGCTGACCAAGGACTTGCAGATGCTCAATACAACCTAGGCGTCATTTATTATTCCGGTGCCGCAGACGTCCCCAAAGATATTGCGCGGGCAACAGAGTTGTATCGAAGTGCCGCGGCACAAGGTCTTGCAGCTGCTCAGTATAATTTGGGTGTAATGAGTTATGAGGGTCGATATGTCCCCAAGGCCAATATTGCCGCGGTTAAATGGTATCGCAAGGCGGGGGAGCAAGGGCATGCGGAGGCTCAGTTTAATTTAGGCTTAATGTATAGCCTTGGCGAGGGCCTCATTAAAAATAACAGTGAGGCAATCAAGTGGTATAAAAAATCAGCAGAACAAGGACATGGCGGGGCTCAGCAAAATCTCGGTACGGCCTATGCTACAGGTGTGGGCGTTGCTAGGAATTATATCCATGCTTACAAGTGGTTCGGTATTGCTGCTAAGAACGGGGCATTCCAGGCTAGAAAAAATAGAGACTTCACCAGAACTCTAATGACATCTAATCAAATTGAAGAGGCTCAAAAGCTTATACGGGAATGGATGCTGAATCGAAATGACAATAAGTAGTTATTTATTATTTCAATGCCTTAATAGGGCTAGATCTGAGTTTTTAACCATTAAATTATATTAACTATCAGGCGAATATATCATGGAAAAAATTATAGGTATTATTTTTATCGTAGCACTTATTTTCGGAATAGGAGCTTTTGTTTTCTCTAATGAAGGGGATCCAAAGGATCGCGCCGCGGAGGCTGCTGGCGCAGCAGCAGGTGGTGCTATGGTGGCTGGGTCTTGCCTGTTTCAACTACTCACGTGGGGGGTAATGGCCCTTATTGGTTTATGGTTTCTTGGGGCAGTGTTCGGATGATATGAGTAATCTGTCTGCTCCCTTGATTTTCCAGGCATGTCACTCCCTGCCACTCGTTTTTGTAAATCCAAAATTTATATGCGCGGGTGGGGTTACTTATGTGTGTCGGAAGATGTTTTCCCCCATGCCCCCCCCCGACCGTTGAAATCTTGATGCACTGATCCTGTGCCTATCCACTGAATTCAGCACATCGACCATTTGGGGGTTCCTCCGTCCACGCTTCCGGTCTCCTGCGTCGATCCTCACCGAGGACTACCACATCTTCCAGCCCAACCGCACAGCTATGCATCCAATCCGCCGCTCCCTCCACGGATCTGCTTCTAGTCGCTTAGGCTCCCACCAGCAGCACCGTTCCGGTCGCTCCCGTCTCGCCATTCACCCGCAGACGCTGCCGTCTTCGGTTCCCCGTCGCCTTCGCTCCGCATGCGTCCTCCGCTGCCCCGTTCACTGCGTCGCAGAGCCTCGCGCTCCACACCCTCCGCACGGCTCCAGCGACCAACCGAGCGTCACGTGATCTGCTGCGCACATCGACGTGCCCCTCGGCCCATCGCTTCCGCTGATCGCGCTCCTCGTGTTCCGCTTATTCGAGGCCTGTCAGCCGTTCCCGTTTCAGTTCCGGCCACACGCTCTGCTCTGTCTCCGGCTCACCCGAGCGTCACCGACTGCTACATGAGGTTCCAATCCACCCGCCACCCGACGCCTAGTCGCGCCTGCATGCCTCCAGTCGTGCCTCCTTCCGGCATCCCCGCACTCCTACGGCTCAAGAGGTCCACCTCGCTACGCTCGAAACAATCCAAAACCTAGCACTCCGCAGCGAGAGCACACAAAGGCATCGTTTCGGGGCCCGAAGCCTCGCGCCCTTTGCGGATTATACCGAATAGAGCTCCAAGTATTCGCTCACGGCTGCGCCTCATTCGACATAATCGGCAAAGGGCGCTACGTTTCCCCCGAAACGCTGCCTTCCCGCGCTCTCACAGCTCCGCGCCCAGTTGCGGCAGCCTAGCCCTGCCGCGTTACTTCGCGTGTTGAGCCATCCACTTCCGGGATAGAACCTGTGCTTTTGTGATCTGCTCGCTGGTTAACATCGTGCCTAAAATATCTAGGTTCCGCTTGGCGTATGTATATCCATTGTTTACGGAAACATTAAACCACATATATGCCGTCACCTCATCTTTCGTGACTCCGGTTCCTTGGGCATACATTAACCCTAAGTTATGCTGTGCCTCTGGCACCCCTTGCTCAGCTGCCTTGCGATACCACTTTACAGCCTCTGTGTAATCTTGCTCAACACCGTTGCCATGTTCATAGGCTACGCCTAGATCAGCCTGAGATAGAGCTGCGCCTTGTTCAGCAGCTTTTTGAAACCACTTTGCGGCTTCTTCTACATCTTTGTCTACTCCTTTACCAGTTCGATACCTATTCGCGAGATTATGCTGTGCCTCTGGCATTCCTTGCTCAGCTGCCTTGCGATACCACTTTGCAGCTTGATCATCATCTTTGGTGACTCCGAGCCCATTGCTATACAAATGGGCCAAACTGTATTGATCCTGCATTATCCCCAGTTTCGCAGCCTTACGCAATTCCGCTATTTTTTCAGGCGAAGGCATAGCCCCAAAACTGACTAGCAGAGTATAAAAGAACAGAATCACGAGTGAGAGCTTTTTCATGGATCGACTTTAGATAAAATGCTTCCTTAGACCAGATAATTAGTGACCTACTGCTTTTTCTTACCTTTTGTGGTTCGTTTATGCCGCCGTTTGCCGACTTGAACCAATCAGCCCGCTTGTATTTGGATAATTGTTTCCTTATGCGAGCGTGCACAAACATAATTAACCTTGAGCAAGGTCTGCCGATGTCCGCGGTCCTCTTCCAGATTGGCGCATTCCCCTCGGTTCGGTCGCACAAAACATTCGCGCTGACATCTCACCACTTGTCCCAAGCCTGAAGTGATTAGCACCCTAGATACATACAATCTCGGATTTACCGCCTACGGACTTGGCGCGTCGCATGCCTGCGCGCTGGCTTCGGTTTATCTGCGTCTAGGTGACTGGGACCTTACCAAGCGGGAGGCGATTGATGGGAATGTGTTCCAACAGGCTAAATCTACTTCGATCAGCCGACTGGAGCGCGAATTCAGGCTCCGGCTGCAGACTCTGACCGGAGAACAACTTAACCTCTTGGTCGAAAACCCAGCGGTCGCACGCGTTCCGCTCGCTCTACTTGCCGTATTTAAGCGTTACACACTGATACGCGATTTCGCCGAGCATGTATTAGCTGAAAAGGTGCAGGTCATGGACTTCGAACTGCGCCCCTCAGACTACGCCAGCTTCATTGAAGACGGCAACCACTACATCCGTAACTGTGCGAATGACTATGAAACGATCCGTCAAAAGGGGCTAGCATTCATCACTTACCTTGAAGAGCTAGAACGAGCTGGCTTTGAACTTGAGCTCGACCTGTATTAAACAACATAGTGAATGAACCAGCCCTATTAATCTTATGAAAATACAGGAAGATATTATAATCAGCAAAGTTCTATTGATCGTGAGCCTTGCCACTTTTCTTTGTCCCGAGGTATATGCTAACGGCCCGAACGGAGATGAGGAAACAGAGATAATCCAAGCTCACAAATACGTAATAACTCAAGATGCTGTCTTGGACAGCATTGCTACTAAATTTCCTGATTTAGCCCTGAAGAGTCGAAATGCAAAGGCTAGATTCCACCGGTCAGCTTTGGGGGTGGGGCATCGTGGGGTCGTAGAGAAATATGATATTCTTACTGGAGGGAACCTCGATGAGTATATGGCTCCAATTAAGGAGCGGCTGCGTCAAAGTGTGGAGAAAGCAAATTTTCCGCGTAGTTACGCTCTTCAGAAAATCAATCAAGCTACTGAATTAAAGGTTACGACCCCGGAGGATTTTGCTGTTACCATTTCAGCGGAAGACGTCTTATCAACTTTGCTGTCATGGAATGAGACATATCAGAAGAAGCCAGTCAAAGAGGTGCTTGATGGTTGGACCCGAGTTTTCAGCACTAGAGACGAGCCCAAAGCCAAAGGGCTTGATTTCGCCATGGAATTCCCGATGAGTTGGAAACCCAAAACTTCGAACTCTCCAAACATCGTTCAGGAATTCTACAGTCAATGTGGTCACGGCTATGTGAGCTGTAATATAATCGTTCGTAATGTCGGTGAAACACCCTCTTTGTCCGAACTTAAACATCTTTTTTCCGTAGAGATGATCAGGGAAATGGGCAGTCAACTCGGGACTGTGCTAGATGCTAAGGAAATTACGATGGCACAGTTACCCGCAGGGTTTTATATCATCGATATCACTCAGCGGGTTATAGATATTGAGATGTCGATGCGTATGACCAGATACGTTCTCATGATTGAAGATAAAATGGTCATGATCGATTTTATGGAGACCTCCGCTGAGGGTGAGCCAGTCTACACAGAAGAGGACCGTCAAGAAAATCAGGAGCTATTCAAAATGATCGCAGCAAGCTTCAATAACGTAGGACCTTTCAGGAATTAAATTTTCTTAGTATTTCCACTAATAGGTAGTCGAAATTTCCTGCCAGATTCCTGTCGCTCGGATTGCCGAAGCGTGCCGCTTTTGGCCTCTTTTTGCCACTAGGTGGATTTTGTAAAAATATCGCAAACAGTTGATTTGTAGTATCTAAGCGGGTTTGAGGACGTTTTCTGGTCTGGCTCTGCTCGATTTCGAATCCCGCCTTCTCCGCCATTACTTTATTGATAATCAACCACTTATGCTAAAGCAGAGTGGTTTTTCATTTGCCACAATCCCCATTTAGAGGCATTTTGTGGCAAGAATTTGCCACAATTTAGGGATATATATTTTCCCGCGAAAAAAGGTTCAAATCCTTTCGGCCCGACCATGAGAAGCCACCAAGTCCCCCACGTGGTAGCATTTTTTGCCCAATAACAAGCTCATTACCATAGACTTCGAAAGCTTTAGCTGTTTTTGGGTCAAAAGTGTCAGAAGTTGTCATTCTGTGTCTTTCAGGTCAGATAGGGTGATGATAAGCCTACCCCCTTCCCCAGCAGTCGCCTGTCAGTGATGCAAAGATGAATAGATCGCAAACATACTCCGCGCTATCTGTTCAAGTAGACACTAAGATTATAAATGAGTCTGAATTCTCCTAGCTAGGACAGCCTATGGGTAACCTAATTTTGTAAATTACTCGCTCTTTTATATGGGCAAGCGACTGATTCCCTCTTAATAACAAGAATTCAATGCCGTTGGCGTAGCGACGGTGACTTTGAGCAGATTTTCCATAGAACCATATGTCCGAAACTCCCAACAACCTCGCCTCCTATATTTGGTCGCTCGCGGATCTTCTGCGGGGAGACTTTAAGCAAAGCCAATACGGGCGCATCATCTTGCCCATTACGCTGCTCCGGCGCCTAGAGTGCGTTCTGGAAGCCACCAAGCCTGACGTGCTTGCGGCGGCTGATAAGGTCGCGGCGATGAACCTCCCCGAAGAGGCGGAGGAAAAGATGCTGCTACGCGCGGCGGGGCTTTCGTTCTTTAACACCTCGAAGATGGATCTTGGTAAATTGGGCGAAACAAACATCGCGGCCAATCTGGAATCTTACATCCAGAGCTTCTCTCGCGACGCCCGGGAAATCTTTGAGCATTTCAAGTTTGCCGAGTTCATCGGTCAGCTGGGCGACGCCAACCTGCTCTACAAAGTGGTGCAAAAGGTGCGCACGGCCGATCTCAGCCCCGCCGCCATCTCCAACCACGAGATGGGCCTCGTCTTTGAGGAGTTGATCCGTCGATTTGCGGAAGGCTCTAACGAGACCGCCGGGGAGCACTTCACCCCGCGCGACATCGTGCGCCTCACCACCTCCCTCGTCTTTATGGAGGACGACGACGCCCTGACCAAGCCGGGCATCATCCGCACCATTTACGATCCCACCGCAGGCACCGGCGGATTCCTCTCTTCGGGCATGGAATACGTGCACGAGCTCAACCCGCAGGCCGTCATGCGTGGCTTCGGGCAGGAGCTCAACCCCGAGTCCTACGCCATCTGCAAGGCCGACATGCTGATCAAGGGCCAAGAGGTCTCCAACATCAAGCTGGGCAACACCCTTTCCAACGATCAGCTCTACGCCGACAAGTTCGACTACATGCTCTCCAATCCGCCCTTCGGCGTGGACTGGAAAAAGATCGAAGGCGACATCCGCAGGGAGAACGTGGAAAGAGGCTTCGACGGCCGCTTCGGCCCCGGCCTGCCCCGCGTCTCCGACGGCTCGCTCCTGTTTCTCCTCCACCTCATCAGCAAACTGCGTCCTACAGAACCAATACTTCAAACTTCACCCCTCAAACTTCAAACTTCCTCCGCTGGAGGCGCGAGAATCGGCATCATTCTCAACGGCTCACCGCTCTTCACCGGTGGCGCAGGCTCGGGCGAGTCCGAGATCCGCCGCTACATACTGGAGGCCGACCTGCTCGAAGCCATCGTCGCGCTGCCCAACGATATGTTCTACAATACCGGCATCGCCACTTACATCTGGGTGCTGTCCAACAAAAAGGCCACCGAGCGCAAGGGCCGCGTTCAGCTGATCAACGGCGTCCACCTCTGTGGCAAAATGCGCAAATCGCTCGGCTCAAAGCGCAACGAAATGAGCCCCGACGACATCGCAACCATCACAAAAGCCTTTGGCAATTTCGAGCCCATCGCCCCGCAAGCGCTCAACAAGCCTGCCGAGGCCAAGAGCAACCGTGGCCGCCAGTCTGCCAACAAAAAGGCCGACCCAGAAAAGACCTTTTCGTCAAAAATCTTCCCGACCCACGCCTTCGGCTACCGCCGCATCACCATCGAGCGCCCACTGCGCGAGTCCTATCAATTCAGCGACGAGCGCATCACGACGCTGCGCTTTGCGCCCAAGCCGCTCGGTGCCGCCATGCAATGGCTCTACGAGACATACGGAGCCGACTGGACTGACGCTGAGGACTGCCCCCACTACGGCCAACTGGCCGAGCACGAGGCCGAGATCCGCGCCGCGCTCAAGGCCGACTTCGCCGAACTCAAGGAGAAGCAAATCAAAGACCTACTCGATCCCAAGACTTGGCAAGCGCAGAAGGCCATCCTACTCACCGCCCGCACCCTGCAAGCAAAGATCGGCAGCACCCAGCACGACAATATGAACGGCTACGAAGCCACGCTCAAAGCAACCGGACTCAAACTCGACACCACGGAGAAGAAGCAGATCACCGCCGCCGTTTCATGGAAAAACCCAGACGCCGAAAAGGTGATTAAGAAGGTGCACAAAGGCAAAGCCGATCCATTCTACGGACGTTTTACCGTCGGGAGCAAAGTCATCGAATACAAGCCCGACGGCGACCTACGCGACAACGAGAACGTCGCCCTCGACCCCAGCCAATCCGTCAACGCGCTCAACGAAGCCTACTTTCAAAAGGAAGTCCTGCCGCACGTCCCCGATGCCTGGATCGACGCCAGTAAGGCAGACTCCCTCGACAGCGAGATCGGCATCGTCGGCTACGAGATTCCCTTCAATCGGCACTTCTATCAATACCAGCCACCCCGCGACCTCGCCGAGATCGACGAGGACTTGGATGCCGTCAGCGCCGAGATTATGAATCTGTTACGAGAGGTGCACTCCTAATGAGAAAGATCTATCCGCAGATTTCTCAGATTGGCGCAGATTTTTTTAGCCAACTGATTTCGACGGAGCATTTCAGGGACACAACCTATTCACCTGCACATAAGACAATACATGACTCCGACTTCTAATTCTCACATTTTAATCTGCGAAAATCCGCATAATCTGCAGATAAAATCTCTGGACGGCGTATTCGAACACGTGGACTATGAGCTGGCACTCTAAAGCGATCAGAATGAAACTTTCGAAATTAAATATCACAACCCCACCCGTTTACAGTTCCAGCGTCATCAATCTGCGCTAATCTGTGTAATCTGCGGATAAAAAATACCCCTTAGTAGCTATGTCAGACGACCCACAAACCTATGCCATCATTGGAGCCGCGATGACGGTGCATCGCGAATTAGGCCATGGTTTCTTGGAAGCGGTTTACCAAGAGGCCTTAGAAAAAGAGTTTCAGTTTCAAAAGATTCCCTATCTTCGAGAAGTCGATTTGAATATAAGCTATCGGGGCGACGCACTCAGCACTCACTACCGAGCCGACTTTCTTTGCTACGACTCCATTATTGTTGAACTCAAAGCACTCTCGAAGCTTTCAACGAATGAACACTCTATTGTGCTCAACTATCTCAAGGCGTCGAAGATGAATCTTGGCTTATTAATTAATTTTGGTGGACCGTCCTTGGAACACAAACGCTTCATCCGCACGACAGATCGATCATGAATACATCTCGAAACACTCTATCTGTAATCTGCGAAAATCTGCGTAATCTGTGGACGAAATCTCAGTGCATCGGCTCAGGTTCAGTGGACTATCCGCAGATTACACAGATTAGCGCAGATTTTTCTCAGACTGAACAAATGGTTTTTAAACGGCACCGATAAATCATGAATATCATCCTGAACTTCCCTTTTCTAATCTGCGAAAATCTGCGTAATCTGTGGATAAAAACTCAGTGCACCGGCTTAGGTTCTGTGGACTATCCGCAGATTACACAGATTAGCGCAGATTTTTCTCAGACTGAACGGATGCTTTCTTACTTCCTACTTCCTACTTCACCCTTCAAACTTCTAACATGAGCGGCCGATATAAAGCGTATTCTGAGTATAAGGACTCGGGAGTGGAGTGGCTGGATGTATTAGCTTCGCACGCTTACTTCGGTTCTGTAATCTGCGGAAATCTGCGTAATCTGTGGATAAAATCTCAGTGCATCAGCTCAGGCTCTGTGGACTATCCGCAGATTACACAGATTAGCGCAGATTTTTTTTCAGACTGAACGGATGCTTTCTTACTTCCTACTTCCTACTTCACCCTTCAAACTTCTAACATGAGCAGCCGATATAAAGCGTATCCGGGGTATAAGGACTCGGGAGTAGAGTGGTTGGGCGACGTGCCTCGTTCATGGAGTGTCTCGCGAATTAAGTTTCACTCAGCACTTAATCCACCGAAGTCTGAAGTCTCGAACCTCCCCGCGAATACCAAAGTAAGCTTTTTGCCGATGGAGGCCATTGGTGAGAATGGTGAACTGGATATTTCAAAAACCAAAAAACTTGGTGAAGTGTCTAGCGGATACACTTATCTTGCCGAAGGAGATGTATGTATCGCCAAAATAACACCATGCTTTGAGAATGGAAAAGGTGCTATTGTCCAAGGGCTAACGAATGGGGTCGCATTCGCTACCACTGAAGTGATTCCTCTTCGTTGTAATACGAATTGCGACCCTAAATATCTCTACTTCCTTCTTACCTCCGCACCTTTTAATAAGCAGGCTGAAGGTTCCATGTATGGTGCCGGTGGGCAGAAGCGTGTCGCAGATAGCTTTGTCGCGAATTACCACTTCTCAGCACCAACCCTCCCCGAACAAAAGCAAATCGCGAAATTCCTCGACCACGAGACGGGGAAGATCGACTTGTTGATTGAAAAGCAGCAGGCGTTGATTGCGCTGCTCAAAGAAAAACGGCAGGCCGTGATTAGCCATGCCGTGACTAAGGGCCTCAATCCCCATGCCCCCATGAAGGACTCCGGCGTCGAGTGGCTCGGTGAAGTGCCGGAAGGGTGGGAGGTGGCTTCGCTCAAGTTCTACGCACAGGTGATCGACTGTAAGCATATCACTGCTGAGTTTGTTGATTCTGGGTATCCGCTCGCAAGTATTGGTGAGGTCAAGGGGTGGCACGTTGATTTATCAGGAGCCAAATGCACTAGTCGCAAGTTTTACTCTGCCTTGATCGAAGGGAACCGAGAACCGCAAGCTAGTGATATTATTTATAGTCGAAATGCAACTGTTGGTGAGGCTGCACTAGTTCCTAAAGAGTATGAAGAATTTGCGATGGGGCAGGATGTCTGTCTCATTCGATTAGGAGAATCATTGCTTCCCGAGTTTGCTCTTAATGTGTTGAAGTCGGGGCTAATCTCTCAGCAACTAGATGTCTCGATGATTGGCTCGACGTTCAAAAGAATCAATGTAGACGACATCCGGAGCTTTACGTTCACTTTACCTCCGATAGAGGAACAAAGAGATCTAGTATCTAAGTTGAACGCAATTACGTTTCAGTATGACGGTTTAAATGATAATGCTCAAATGGCATCGAACCTCCTCCAAGAACGTCGCACCGCCCTGATCTCCGCCGCCGTGACGGGCAAGATCGACGTGCGTGACTTTGCGCCAGAGGCGCAAGAAGTGTGAAAGGTGAAGTTTGAAGGGTGAAAATACGTAACGTGCAGCGTGATGGGTGTGGCTCTGAACGTTTGCTGAAGCTGCACGCTACGGCCATTTTGTGTCAGTAGATGTAGCTAAAATTACAATAAAGCCTTGATTTTGCAATTTTAGTGCATATATAACGACTAATGCTATTATCCTTCACCGTTGAGAACTTTCGATCGATTCGCGATCGGCAGTCGCTGATCCTCGAAGCGTCCAGCGATACACATCTGGAACACAGTCACCTAATCCAGGATTCGCCTGGGCATAAGGTCTTGAAATCTGCCGCGATTTACGGGGCGAATGCCTCGGGTAAGTCGAATGTGATCAATGCAATGATCTGGATGCGCCGCTTCGTGCTGGAATCGATCTCCGAAAAGGTCGAATCTCCGCAAATCGCTGTTGAACCTTTCAGATTGCAGGAGGGGCTCACTGAGCAGCCTTCAGTTTTTGAGATCGAATTTTTATTGGACAGCAACCGCTTCCGTTATGGTTTTGCTGTCTCGAAGTCCGGCGTTGAAGAGGAATGGCTGTATCGAAAGGGCGCCAAAGGTAAGCCTGCTAAGATCTATTCCCGCGAGAAGCAGGACATTCAGACTAACCCTCGGCAGGAAAAGGGACTCGAACCCTTCATCCCTCGCACGCGCCCGAATACGCTGCTTCTGAAAGTCTGCGCAGAATTCAATTTTGCTTTTGCTGAGTCGGTAATGAACTGGTTCCGCCGCTTTCGCTATGTGTCAGGGCTGAGTGAAACGGGGTTTATCGGTTTCACGGCTGAGCGTATTGCGAATGAGAAACACCGTTCTGAGCTGCTCGAATTTGTGCGTAAGGCGGATTTTAACATTTGTGGCATCCGTAGCGATGTCGATCCGCTTACCGAAAAGGACTTACCAGATAGCATGCCAGCGGATACGAAGAAACGCTTGCTGGCTAATAATCCGATTAAAAGTGAAATTTTAACCTCTCACAGTTTGTTTGATGTGGACGGAAATATTGTCGGCAACCAAGAGTTTGACTTGGAAAAAGATGAATCGCAAGGCACTCGAAAGTTCGTCGCGCTTGCGGGGCCGATTCTCCATACGATCGAAGAAGGCTCGATTTTATTGATCGATGAGTTCGAGGCACGACTGCATCCCAATTTAACAAAGGCGATTCTGCAGTGGTTTCACGGCCCTCAGAACCGTAAGGGCGCACAGGTGATTCTCGCGACGCATGACACAGGACTAATGGACCCCGAATTATTGCGCCGTGACCAGATTTGGTTTTGCGAGAAGGATGCGCGTGGCGGCACCTCACTCTACTGCTTAGATGAATTCGATAAGCAAGAAGTGCGCGCGACGACCAAGTTTAATCGTCAATACCTACAAGGTGTTTTTGGTGCGGTCCCACAAGTCGCTTTGGAGGAGTTCTTCGGATAGTCATGGCTAACTACCGTCAATCGTCTGGGCCTCAGCGAAAGTCGAAGCTGCGCCAAAGACGTCGTTTCCTCATCGTGTCAGAAGACTCGAAGAGCAGCCTCGATTACTTTAGGTGCTTTCCTGTGGACGAAGGCTTAGTCGAAATTGTCCCGGAAGGTGGTGCTGGTAATACGCAGGGCGTGGTTCAGCGCGGCATTGATCTCAAAAATGAGGCGATTGCCGAAGGTCGGCCCTTTGCTCACATCTACTGCTTCTTTGATAAAGACGATTGGAGTTTAAATCGCTACCAAGCGGCTTTTGATAAGGCACGACAACACAACGATTTAACCGCGATCTGGGCGAATGAATGTTTTGAGCTATGGTATCTGCTGCATTACGCCTACCATAATACGCACACTGGACGAGAGCAGCTGTATGCTCTCCTTAAAGCGAAATCTCGCCTTGGGAAAGTCTATGAAAAAGGCGATGCTTCGGTTTATGCAGCCTTGGAGGCAAAGCAGCCAGATGCACTTAGATGGTCGAAAAAGCTGCTATTCGTCGCACAGCAGGAGTCGGCTCAATGCCCTGGGCGGGTAAATCCGTCAACCAATGTGCATGAACTTGTAGATCGCTTAAACAAATTGGGAGAGCTTCCTTTAGGGTGATGAGCAACCACACCCCAATCGAAGACTTCGCCACCGCTCCAGGTGAGACCTTACTTGAGTGCATTGAAGCTCTTGGCATGTCGCAGGTGGATCTTGCTACCCGCACGGGCCTGGATGAACAGACGATCAATCTGATCATCCAAGGCACCGAGCTGATTACTCATCAGGCCGCGCTCGCCTTTGAGCAGGTGCTGCGGGTGCCTGCTCACTTTTGGCTGAATATGGAAACGAATGACCGTTTGCTACACTCCGACAAGCTCAGGTCAGGAAAGCGTCACGCTAGGCGATGTAAAGATGCTCAGTGGTGCATTGAAGCACCTAGCGAGATTCTCCAAAAGCATATCGGAATACTACACTTGACTTAGAGTGCAACTTATGCAACTTATGCAATTATGACAACCGCAGTAAAAAAGAGGCGGATGACCTCAATAGACACCAAACAAGGCTCTTTTCTTTTAGGAGACGGTATCACAGTTACCCGATTTCGCCTCCCAATGGCGAAACCTTCTACGGTCAGCGATTCGACGAACCCTGGCATCCGTATTTACGTGACTGGCAATCGGTCGGGTGTTCCTCAAGCGCAGTTAGATATTAATTCCATCAATAAAATGCTGGGAAGGATTAATCTTGAGGACTTAGTGTCGATCTCCAAAAACCTGCAAACTATCGTTTGCTCTCTGAATCTGAAGCGAGGTCAGTATACCTTTCGGGTCGAAGGGAAAAACTCAAAGGGTGCTTTTGAGCAATTAAAGAAAGCTGACATAGGAGTCATCGCGGAGGCCGCAGGATGTGCAAGCCCTTTACCCCAGTCACGTGAAGAAGTGGTCAGGGCAGAAATCGAAGATGCTTACTCTCCCACTGAAGCTGGCGATTTGATGTGTATTACGAGGCAAGCTTTGCAAAAAAAACGAAGCGTGCATGCGATTCTCGGTCTAAAAGTCGCGAATCGCTACGTCTATCCAAAATGGCAATTCGACGTATCTGGACAGGTCATCGAAGGACTGGCACCTGTTTTACGAAATCTATTTTCGTCTGAGAAAAACACGTTTGAGGTTTTGGCTCGTCTTAACGACCGCAGACCCTTCTTGGAAGGCCGATCCATTAAGGATTGCCTGATTGAAGGTCGGATCGAAGACGCTGAGATGGCTTCCGAAGGATTGGCTGACTCCCGCCAGTAGGGCTGCAAATTCTTTGTAACAAGACACACGTATGCCTCCCCCGAGCCCTCCAAAGACCATTCATTCCAAGCAACCGGCATTCTATCGGTAAGGTAGAAGAAAGTGCTGTTCGTCTCAAGGTAATACCTCTGAAGAAAAACAAGGCATTTCTAGGGTGGCTGAAAGAGGCGGCCATTAGACTGACTCCTGCTATTTCCGGCCTTTGAAATTTGGATGACTAATTTCGGTAACCCTTCAAAAAACTCATGAATGCTCCTCATCAAATCGAAGACTTCGCCACCGCTCCAGGTGAGACCTTACTTGAGTGCATTGAAGCTCTTGGCATGTCGCAGGTGGATCTTGCTACCCGCACGGCTCTTGATGAACAGACGATCAATCTGATCATCCAAGGCACCGCGCCGATTACTCATCAGACCGCGCTCGCCTTGGAGGAGGTGCTGCGGGTGCCTGCTCACTTTTGGCTGAATATGGAAACGAATTACCGTGAGCGATTGAGGATGTCGCGCCGTGTAGCTTCAGGAAATGGGCGTCGTCATGGCTGAGGCTCGGCGGCGGAGGCTCCGAATGTTCGCTACACTTTGACAAGCTCAGGTCAGAATTATAACCATTTTGTATAGAAATGAACAATTTCTAATCGTTTTGTAGGTCATTTAATGGTTTTGTAGTCCGACGTCTCATTTCTAATCATTTTATTGCACTTTTAATCGTTTTCGCAGTTTCTTGACATTCCCTTCTATATGTCGGATAAATCCGTCTTTATCCGACCTAGCTGAAATCTGATCCAAATATCCGACATGGTAAAAATATACCTCTGGCAAGACGCGGACTTCCCGCACTTTTATCATAACCCTGTTGTGGTGAAGCCGCTGGAGACTGCCTTCAAGGCAGAGGTGAAGCGGCTGGATGCGATGCTGAATGCGGAAGCGGTTGGCTTTGACGATGTCTTAACCGAGGAGATCGTGGCCAATTCTGAGATTGAAGGGGTTTTGCTGGATCGTGAGTCGGTGCATAGTTCGTTCGTGCAGAACATTACGCCCGCCCGTGAAAAGGAACAAGGAGCGGTGGCGCTCACGCGATTGGCTCTGACACATGCGAATGAGCCGCTGAGCCATGACTTGCTCTATAAAATGCATCGCGAGATACTGAAAGGCTCCACCGGCTTCCCGGCCGAGTCTATCGGTGCCTATGTCGGCGATATGAAGATCGTCAGCGGCACACGTATGGATAGAGAATACAAAGTCATCCACGAAGGTGCCAGCAAGGCACTCGTGTATGAGAAGATCACGGAGTTCATCGATTGGTTTAACCAGTGTTCCGCCGCATCGCCGCTGATGAACGCGATACAGGGGCATGTTCATTTTGAGACCTTACATCCGTTCTGCGACGGTAATGGCCGTATCGGTCGTAACTTGATATTAATGGGGCTTTGCCGTGATCTTGGGCGAACCACGCCGCTGGCACTCTCCCGCTCGTTCAATACCGACCTAGAAACCTACTATCGACAGTTTGTGGCGAAGTTGGATCTCACCGAGACGATTCAAAGCCTGAGTCCTTTGTATTTGAATGCGGTGGATGAGACGGCACGGATATTGGAACTCACGGCCTTCCGAACTACCGTTGGCGACCAAGTGGAAGATCTGAACGAACGCCAACTCAAGGTCTTAAATCGCTTGATCGACTACGAGCTCAGAGGCGGCTTCGAGGGGGGCATGAATAACGCCAAGTATCAAAAGATGACGGGAATCGGAGATCGCACGGCCTTGCGCGATTTAAATGAGCTGGATTCGTGCGGCTTAATGGTCAAGGTGGGGCAATTGAAGGGAACACGTTATTATTTGAATGTGCCGCATTTGATCGAACGCTTGTAACTCGGTTTCAAACTTCATCCTTCACCTTTTAAACTTTTTACCTCATGACCGACAAAGCCAACGAACTTACTTTTCAAAACAACATGATCGAGGACTTGCTCGACAACGGCTGGTTGCTCGGCACGCCCGGTGGCTACAATCGCGAGTTGGCGCTGTATGAGGAGGACGTGCTTGGCTTCGTGCAAGATACGCAGCCGAAGGAGTGGGCGAAGTTTACCAGGCTCTACCCGAGCAATACGGACGCGAAGTTTTTGGAGCGGGTGGCGACGCAACTCAACAAAGTCGATCCAAATGCTGCGGATGGCACGTTGCGCACCTTCGGCACCTTGGGTGTGTTGCGACATACGATCAAAGACCGTGGCGCACGGTTCAAGCTCTGCCAGTTCGAGCCGGAGCATGATTTAAACCCCGACACCTTACGCATGTATCAAAAGAACCGCCTGCGGGTGGTGCCAGAGTTGGTCTATAGCCCGTGGACGACGGAGACCGAACTCGAAGCGACGGGTAAAAAAGCGAAGAACTGGCGCATCGACCTAGTGCTGTTCGTCAACGGTCTGCCCGTGGTCACGCTGGAGCTGAAGTCGGAGTTCAAGCAGGCGGTGCAGAATGCGATCAAGCAGTATAAGCTGACGCGCCCACCCGTTGACCCTGTAGCGAAGAAGCCGGAACCGCTGCTCACTTTCAAGCGCGGCGCACTGGTCCACTTTGCGGTCAGTCAATACGAGGTCTATATGACCACCAAGCTCGAAGGGCAGGACACTTTCTTCCTACCATTCAATAAAGGCAGCAAGGACGGCGGGGCGGGCAATGACGTGCCGAAGGATGTGAACCAATATGCCACCGACTATCTGTGGAACGAGGTGCTACTGCCGAAGAATTTATTAAACATCCTCGCCCGCTATGTGCACTTGCAGATCGAGGAGAAGGAGGACTGGGAAGGCCGAAAATCTAAGAAGGAGACGATGATCTTCCCCCGCTACCATCAGTGGGACGTGGTGAACCAGCTGATCGATGCCGCGCGCGAAGAAGGGCCCGGCTCGAAGTATCTGGTGCAGCACAGCGCGGGCTCGGGTAAGTCAAACTCGATTGCATGGACTGCCCACCAACTGTCTTCACTCTATGACGACGCAGGCGAGAAGCAGTTTCACTCGGTGATCGTGGTCACGGATCGCACGGTATTGGATAGTCAATTGCAGGAGACGATCTCTCAGTTCGAGCATGTCGATGGCATCGTGGGTAAAATCAATCGCGACGAGGGGGACGGCTCCAAGTCGGAGCAGTTGGCCAAGGCGCTCGAAGAGTCCACGCCGATCATCATCGTTACGATCCAGACCTTTCCCTTCGTGCTTAAAGCAATCGAGAACAGCGTGAGCTTGAAAGAGCGCAACTACGCGATTATCGCCGACGAAGCGCACTCCTCGCAAACCGGAGCCACCGCCCGCCAGCTCAAAGAGGTGCTGATGGTGGAAGCGCATGACGAAGATGAAGAACTCTCACCTGACGATATTCTCGATGCCATGGTATCGTCGCGCCGCGTCTCGACCAACCTGAGCTACTTTGCCTTTACCGCCACACCGAAGCCTAAGACGCTGGAGTTGTTTGGCCGTTTGCCGAAACCAGACGAAGCGCCATCGAAGAAGAACCTACCCCAAGCCTTCCACGTCTACAGCATGCGTCAGGCCATCGAAGAGGGCTTCATTCTCGACGTGTTGAAGAACTACACCAACTACAAGGTGGCCTACAATCTCGCCCTCAAAATCCAAGAGGCCGACACCGAGGTCGAGAGCAAGAAGGCCAAGGTGAAGCTCAACCAATGGGTGCGCCTGCATGATTACAACATTGCGCAAAAGGTGCAGGTTATCGTCGAGCACTTCCGCGACAACGTGATGGGGCTCCTCGGCGGACAGGCCAAGGCGATGGTCGTCACCAGTTCCCGCAAGGAGGCGGTGCGCTACAAACTGGGCTTTGATAAATACATCACCGAGCAGGGCTACCATAAGCTCTACAGTATGGTGGCGTTTTCGGGTGAGGTGACGTTCAACGCCAAAGATCCCAATGCCGCTGGGTTGCTGGATGAGAAATACACCGAGACCAACATGAACCCTAACTTGAAGAAGCGTGATATGCGCAAGGCCTTCGATTCGACGGACTATCAAGTGATGATCGTGGCCAACAAGTTTCAGACCGGATTCGATCAGCCCAAGCTCTGCGCGATGTATGTCGATAAGAAGCTCGGCGGTGTGGAGTGCGTGCAAACCCTCTCTCGCTTGAATCGAATGTTTCCCAGTAAGGCAGAAACGGGCACCTTCATCTTAGACTTTTTCAATGAACCCGAGGAGATCCTTGAGTCTTTCTTGCCGTATTACAAAACCGCGACACTCGAAGACGTGTCCGACCCCGATCTCGTCTTCGATCTATTCGAGAAGTTGCGTGCCGTCGGCATCTTTACATGGAAGGAAGTGGAGCAGTTTGCCGATGCCTTCTTTCAAAAGAGCAAGAGCCCCGCAGCCCTCGCCAATATCTGCAAGCCCGCCGTCGAACGCTGGCAAGTGCGCTACAGCGAAGCCGTGAAAGCCTACAAGCTAGGACGCGATGTCTTTGAGCGCAGCAAGAAGACCGGTGATGCCGTGCTCCTCGCCAACGCCGAGAAAAACTTTAAGGAGGCCAAGCAAGCCAAGGACAGCCTCGACATTTTCAAGAAAGACCTCGGCACCTTCGTGCGCTTCTACGAGTTCATGTCGCAGATCGTGGACTACGATGACAAGGATTTGGAAAAGCTCAGCCTCTACGCCCGCAACCTGCGCCCCATGCTCCGCGAAAGCTTTGAGGACGATGACCCTATCGACCTCAGCAACGTCGAGATGAGCCACTACCGCGTCAGCAAGATCAAACAGCAGGATTTGCTCCTAGAAGAGGAGCAAGGCGACTACGGCCTAAAAGGCGGGGAGGCCGCAGGCACCGCCAAGGCAAAGGACAAAAAGGAAGAACGCCTTTCACTAATCATCGACCGCCTGAACGAACTGTTTATCACCGACGATTTGACCGAGAACGATTTGATCAACTACGCCGAGACGATCCGCGACAAGGTCCGGGAGAACGAAAGCGTGATGAAGCAGCTCGCCAACAACACCGACGAGCAAGCCATGCTAGGCGACTTCCCCAAAGCCATCGACGACGCCATTATGGATAGCAGCGACGCCCATCAAAACCAAATGTTCCAACTCCTAGGCGATCCGAAGAAAGCCAAAAGCTTTGCCCGGCTTGTGTTTGAACTATTGAAGATGGCGGGGTAATCATCATGAGTTCAAATGTTGAGATGGCCAATCAGGCCCAAGAGAGTCTACGTAAACGTTGCCGAGGTCTCGGATGATCCGATTTCCATTAGTGCCCAAATCTGTAAGGTGCCTTGCCGACACAGGCTTGGCAGCTGTCTCTGTAGAATGGATTAATTCATTCTGGAGCTCCTGCAGTGTCTTGCGCTGATCAACACTGATAAAAGTTCGCTCATAATACTTCAACAACTCTCCAACTGTAAGATTTAACCGCCTCAATTCTGGTAACGAAGTCAGGTATTCACGCTGTTCTGTGCTAGTGGCTTCCGCAGTGGTATGATTTTTCAGCCAATTCTCAATAAGATGGGTAATTTTATGGGGTCGCCAAATTGGCGATACTTCAAAATCCATAAGTGCCTGATTTCGCGCACTTTCGCGTTTTTTGTAGTAGAGAACTGCGTTTTTTAGGTTCATTGAAACACGCTGGAAGCGGGGTGCATAACAAATTTTTTCTAAAAGTGCTTAACAGGAGTAGCTGTGATTCCAGTATTGGTCAAATCGGTTGCTATAGAGAGCCGTTCTAATAACGAGAACATCTTCAGCTCCCTTCTTTGAGCAAAACATGCTCTGTGATTTTCGCGCAGAGGCGCAGCAGTATCGCTTATTCATAAATACTTCAAATGTCTAGCTGCTAGGCATTTTTAATGCTCAAAATGAAGGCATTTATTACTGTTAGAAAAAATTTGTTATGCACCCATTGGTGCTGGATGATATTTTGTCCCCGCCCGCTACAGCCTCACTTGCACCTTGGCCGCCGCCCCGAGGCCGAGGGTCAACGATTGGCCACTGCCGACCAACTCGACCTGCACCGATTCCGCGCGCTTGCTGCGTGCGGTCACCCGCAGCGAAACGCCTGGGTTGAGCCCCGATTCGGCGATGTAATTAAGGAAATCCGCGTCCTGATCGCTGATCCGAGCAACCGAGACCTCGGTTTCCAGTGGGCACTCCACCAACGTTTCCACCTGGCCACGCACCAGTTCGCCCTCGGCCGAGGGGATCGGGTCGCCATGTGGATCCTCCGTGGGATGGCCGAGATAGCGGTCGATTCGCTCCAGTAAGAGATCAGAGACCACGTGCTCCATTTGCTCCGCCTCTTCATGTACCTCCGACCAATCAAAGCCCAACACCTGAACCAGAAATTGCTCAATCAATCGGTGGCGACGCAAAACGTGTAGCGCCAGCTTGCGCCCCCGCTCGGTGAGTTGCACTCCCACGCGCGGCGCGTAGACAACCAACCCCGCATCGGAGAGCGCCTTCACCATAGTTGTCGCCGTGCCTGGCACCACGCCGAGCGCTTCGGACACCAGCCCCATCGGCACCTCTTGCGAAGGCCGTTTTTCAGAAACGAGGTAAATATGCTTTATATAATCTTCGACCGTGGCGCTTGGCATCTTGGCAACACGATTATGTGATAGTGAACGAAGGCCAAGTATATTCTTTAATGATAGCGTCTGTTTAGGCGGGACTCCGACCAGCAGATACGCCAAGCGGAACGCTTTCTGATTGGCGAGGTCACCTCAAAGCGCCATATTTAAGTTTAAACATGCCACGAATCCGACACCTTTCTGCCTCCTGCCTCCTTTTCCTTAGCGGCCTCGCCGTGCTGCACGGCTCTGATTTAGCCAGCACCCGCTTGCTAGCCATCGCAGAGAAAGAAGCAAAGATCTACCAAAAGATCGCCGAAGACCCTGAGTTTTACAGCGAGGACGATCTCGACCGCCGGATCAACGAGCTGGTGCAATCCTACCGCACCTACCTCGTCGATCAGCCGGACGACGCCAGCGCCTACATTCTCTACGGCAAACTACTCCGCCGCGTGCAGGAGCACGAGCAAGCCTTTCTCGCCTTTCTCAAGGCCGACGAACTGGACCCCGAGATCGCGGTGGTCAAACAACAAATCGCCAACCACCTAGCGGAAGAAGGCAAAGGCAAATCCGCCCTCACCTTTTATTTACGCGCTATCGATCTAGAGCCGGAGACCGCAATCTATCATTTCGGCCTAGGCCAGTTAATCTACGACTTCCGAGCCGAATTTATCGAGGGAGGAATTTTTACCCAAGACGCACTGGAGCGGGAGATGCTCAAGGCCTTCCGTAAAGCTGCCACCCTGGAGCCGGAAAACTTCGACTACCAAATGCGCCTCGGCGAAGCCTACTACGATCTGACCAGCCCCGACTGGAAGAGCGCCCTTATCCATTGGAAGCAAGTCCGCAAGCAAGCAAGCACCCCGCTGCAAGTTGAGATCCTCGACCTCCACCGCGCCCGCGTGCTCGGCAAGCTAGGCCGCGCCGAAGAAGCACAGACCTTACTGGACCAAGTGCTCAACCCTGCCCTGCAAAACTCCAAACAACAAGTGCTCGACGAGATCGCGATGCATTGAGCTGCGGAAGAATCTCTGAAAATCCGATAACCCTGAAGTCGATTGTGGACAATAGATTTCACGCACGTTTTTAAAGACACACTGTTGCCACTCCACCGGAGCGAAGACCCCTCGCGCCCCATACTTGCTGTTCTCAAACACGACGTGCCTAAACTTTGATTAGCGCTTGCCTTCGAGCATCTTCAACAGCGGCTCTTTCTCAGCCGCTTCGATTTTGGCATCGACGATTGCCTGATACGCCGCATCCGGATCGGTCTTGATCCACTCTTGCACACTGTGACTGAGGGTACTTTTACGCTTATTGTCGTCACCGACGGTGGAGGCCCATATGAAGCCGGCCTCGGGGTCGGTTTTGGAAATACTATTGACTAAGGTCTCGACCGACTGGTCCCGCTCGGGGCTGTCGTCAAGTGTGGCGATCCATTCGGAGGCAGCCATCGGATCGTGATTAATAAAGCTATTCGCCACGCCGCGATAGATATCGCTCTTTTTATCCTCCACACTTTCAGGCAAACGGTCTAGCCACTCCACAGCAGCCTGCGGATCGTTACGCGCCCAACTACTATACGCATCGCGCAGCACGGAGGCTTGGTCGTTCGTCTCCAGCGAATTTTCAATGTAGGCCAACGTCGCGGCGGGGTCGGACTCAATCCAATTATTCATGACAGAGCGCAGGGCAGATTTACGCGCCTGATCGTCAGTTAAAGACTCCGACCAGATGCGAGCGGCCTCAAGATCGTAGTTTGACCATTCGCTGGCAATATTGTCGGCCAACTGGCGCTGCACGAGAGGGTCAGCTGAATTCGCCACCAACACACTTGCGGCCTCAGTGCCTTGCTGCGTAAGACGCCAAGACATGTTATTAAGGGCACGGCGTTTTTCATCCTCGTAGGGCAGGCTATCGACAAACTCAAATGCTAGCTTCGGGTCCTTTTCGGCAAGCTTGCCCCCAATTGCGCTCAGCGCATTCATGCGCGCATTACCGGGGCGCATGTTAAGCACAAAATCGACCGCGCGATCCGGATCGTTTTGAGCCATCGCGCCAATAATACTACTCACACGATTGTCGTAAACCTGCCCAGTGGCCACCGTGCCGATCCAATCGAAAACCGCTTCGATCTCTTCATAGCTTTTCTGCCAGGCTAGATTATGGAACTGCAAATTCTCCATAATCTTACGGCGCTCGAGCGGATCTTTCACCGAGTCGATATAATCTTTGGCCACCTCGAAATCTTGATTTAGGAAATTACGAAAGACCTCCTTGCGCGAGCCATAGACGGCGCTGTCCATGGGCAAGGAATCCAGCCAAGCGAGCGCCTCTACGGGATCGTTCGACACCCACTCTTGCATGGCTCCCGATAAGGCGGCTGTCTTTGCGATGCCTTCTTCCAGATTCAATGCACTCTGCCTCGCCGCCGCCCCATCCTGTTGCGCCCAGTTTCGGTAAATCGACTGGTAGAGCCAACGCCCGCGACTCCCCATCTCGTTTCCGTAGTATTCTTCAGCCATCTCGATGGCGCGCTGCGGCTGAGTCTGCGCAATTGTATTCACCACCGCCTGAATCGCGGCTTGCTGCGAACGCTGCGTATCGAGATCGAGTGCGGCCGCGTAGGCAGCTTGTGGGTCTTGCTTCGTCCATGCTGAAAAGACGGTGCCGTAGAGGCTGTAGGACATCATGCCTTTCTCTTGCTTCGCATACGCCAACATGCCCTGGGGGTCGACCTGCGCCCAACGCGTGGCAATCATGCTACGCACCTGCCAGTCGATCGCAGAGCCAGTGAACATCCCCATTTGCTCCATGAGTTCAGGGAATTTCGATGAATCAAAATTCTTCAGGCGAGCGTGCAACACTCCGATCTGATCAAAGGAGTCAAGATCGTTGATCGTCTTCAGCCAGTCTTCGGTGATCGGGCCGTCACTAGACAGGGCTGCCTTCGTCGCGGCCTCCGTGGCTTGCGCCGAGGTTGCTCCCGTAGCCTCGTAGCGAGCGGTGGACGTCGGCGATTTAATCGTCCGAACTTCGCTGCCTTTTGGCGCGAATATAAAGCCTCCAGCAAGACCGAGAAGTAAAGCGACGAGAGCGAGCACCCATTTCATGGGGGCACATTAGAAGCGCGAATTGCGAGCGCAAGCTTTCTTGGCGTGCTCGCGGCAAGGCGTGACGGACTCACTCCCCTGCGGGGACAGGTGGGTTCCCCATTCCGCTACGCTCTGCGGCAACACCCCGATTCTGAGAATCGGGGCTACGAAGTGACTCGTAGCCTCGAAACTTTGCTTCGGCGTCTGGAGCCTACTCGGCTAATTCAACGCGCTCATTGATCTCCATCGCCAGCGCATCGTCTTCGATCTTAAAGAGGACGGTGCTTTGCTCGGCGATATCTCCGCTGAGCAGGGCGCGGGCGAGCTTGGTCTCGACTTGCTTTTGCAAGAACCGTTTGAGTGGGCGTGCACCATAGACGGGGTCGTAGCCTTTTTCGCCGATCCATGCGCGGGCGGCTTCGTCGAACTCGATCGTGATGCGACGGTCGGCGAGGCGCTTGTTTAAGTCAGCCAAAAGTAAATCAACGATCTGGGTGATCTCTTCCAGCGTGAGTGGTTTGAACAAGATCGTATCGTCGATCCGGTTGAGGAACTCGGGGCGGAAGCCTTGACGCAGCTCAGTCATGACTGACTCGCGCACGCTCTCAGGGATCTCCGAACCGACGACGCCTTCTGTCAGGAAGCGACTGCCGACGTTGGAGGTCATAATGATCACGGTGTTCTTAAAGTCCACGGTGTGACCTTGGGCATCGGTAATGCGCCCATCGTCCATCACTTGTAGCAGAACGTTAAATACATCAGGGTGCGCTTTTTCGATTTCGTCGAAGAGCACCACACTGTAGGGCTTACGGCGCACGGCTTCAGTCAGTTGACCGCCTTCGTCATAGCCCACGTACCCGGGAGGCGCGCCGATGAGGCGAGCGACGGCATGCTTTTCCATGTATTCAGACATGTCGATGCGGACGATGTTGTCCTCGGTGTCGAAGAGCGTTTGCGCAAGGGTGCGGGCCAGTTCGGTCTTACCGACACCGGTGGGGCCGAGAAAGAGGAAACTACCGATTGGACGACGTGGATCTTTGATGCCTGCACGCGCACGCAAGATCGCTTCGGTAACAAGAGTCACGGCCTCATCTTGCCCGACCACCCGCTCGTGGAGCACTTCTTCGAGGCGGAGGAGCTTTTCCTTTTCCCCTTCGACCAGACGCGTGACTGGCACACCCGTCCATTTGGAAACTATCTCAGCGATTTCATCTTGAGAAACTTCTTCCTTGAGCAGGGCACCCTCCTTGGCTTCGACGTCTTCGAGCTGCTTAAGCTTGGCTTCGAGTTCGGGCATCCTGCCGTGGCGAAGCTGCGCGACGGTGTTGAGGTCGTAGTTGCGTTCGGCCTTTTCCATCTGGATGCGAGTGGCATCGAGCTCTTCGCGGACTTTGCGAATCTGGTCAATCGCGCCCTTCTCGCTCTCCCATTGATTGCGAAGAACGGATTCCTTTTCGCGGATATCGGCCAACTCTTTGGAGAGCGTCTTGAGGCGCTCCTTGGAGGCTTCGTCCTTTTCGTTTTTGAGGGCAGCCTCTTCGATTTCAAGTTGCAGGGCACGGCGAGTCAGCTCGTCGAGCTCTTGCGGCATCGAGTCCATCTCGGTACGAATCATGGCGCAGGCTTCGTCCATGAGGTCGATTGCTTTGTCAGGCAAGAAGCGGTCGCTGATGTAGCGATGCGAGAGCACCGCAGCTTGCACCAGGGCGTTGTCTTGGATACGCACACCGTGGTGCAACTCGAAGCGTTCGCGGATACCGCGCAGGATCGAGATGGTGTCTTCGACATTAGGCTGATCGACTTGCACGGTCTGGAAACGGCGCTCAAGAGCGGCGTCCTTTTCGATGTACTTGCGATACTCGTCGAGTGTGGTCGCGCCGACACAGTGCAATTCACCGCGAGCCAACATCGGCTTGAGCATATTACCCGCATCCATCGCGCCTTCGGTCTTACCAGCACCCACGATGGTGTGTAACTCGTCGATAAAGAGGAGAATGCGGCCTTCGCTGTTTTTAACTTCGGCCAGTACCGCCTTGAGACGCTCTTCGAACTCCCCCCGGTATTTGGCACCGGCCACCAGCGAGCTCATATCGAGGGCGAAGATGGTCTTGTCCTTTAAGCCCTCGGGCACGTCGCCGCGCACGATACGCTGCGCGAGACCTTCGACGATGGCCGTTTTACCCACGCCGGGCTCACCAATGAGAACGGGGTTGTTTTTTGTTTTACGTGAAAGGATGCGAATGACGCGGCGTATCTCGGAGTCGCGTCCGATGACTGGATCCATTTTGCCCTTGCGCGCCAACTCAACGAGGTCGATGCCGTATTTTTCAAGGGCTTCAAAAGTCGTTTCCGGATTGCGCGAGGTCACTTTTTGGCCTGCGCGGGCGGCTTCGATCACCTTCACTACTTTGTCGTAATCAAGCTCGAAGGAGCCGAGTAGTTTGCCTAACTTGCCCGATGGGTCGGCCTTGAGCAGACCGAGCAGCAAGTGCTCCGTGCTCACAAAGTCGTCGCCGAGTTTAGCCTTGGCCTTATCGGCCTCAGCGATGGCTTTTTGCAAAGCCGAAGAGACGTAGACCTGACTCGCATTGACGCTGCCAGATGCTTTAGGAAGGGCTTCGAGCTCACGGTTCACCGCCAGTTCGACGGCTGACGGGGAAACTTGCAAGCGCTCCAGCAAGCCGGGCACGATGCCGCCGTCTTGCTTTACAAGTGCGAGCAAGAGATGCCATGTATTCACCTCCTGTTGCCCGTGTTGACGCGCGAGATTTTGTGCCTCCTGAACAGCGAAGGCGGACTTTTCGGTAAATGTGTTAAAATCAATATTCATACTGCAGCGTTTGCATAAAGCGTTCCAAAGCCCAAGAACAGGAACATGTCCATATAGCACTTACAGGCAACAACTTACAATAAGAACAGGAGGATACTAACTGAGCAAAGTTAGACATAAACGAGACAGCCCCTGCACTTGAAGTGACATTTTGTCGCACAGAAAAAGAAAGCAATTCCCCTCGCGGACTGGCGAAGCCATTTCGACCGCATAGTCCCAGCGGCACCGCAAGTCGAAAGCGGTTCCCGCTTCCGCTACGCTCACCCAATACACCACACCTAGTAGCGGACTGGCGAAGCCATTTCGACCACACCCGTCTAGCGGCACCGCAAGTCGAAAGCGGTGCCCGCTTCCGCTACGCTCACCCAATACACCACACCTAGTAGCGGACTGGCGAAGCCATTTCGAACGCACCCGTCTAGCGGCACCGCAAGTCGAAAGCGGTTCCCGCTTCCGCTACGCTCACCCAATACACCACACCTAGTAGCGGACTGGCGAAGCCATTTCGACCGCACCCGTCTAGCGGCACCGCAAGTCGAAAGCGGTGCCCGCTTCCGCTACGCTCACCCAATACACCACACCTAGTAGCGGACTGGCGAAGCCATTTCGACCGCATTGTCCCAGCGGCACCGCAAGTCGAAAGCGGTTCCCGCTTCCGCTACGCTCACCCAATACACCACACCTAGTAGCGGACTGGCGAAGCCATTTCGACCGCACCCGTCTAGCGGCACCGCAAGTCGAAAGCGGTTCCCGCTTCCGCTACGCTCATCCAATACACCACACCTAGTAGCGGACTGGCGAAGCCATTTCGACCGCACCCGTCTAGCGGCACCGCAAGTCGAAAGCGGTGCCCGCTTCCGCTACGCTTTCCCAAGCACCTTTGCACGATACATATTCAAAAATAACACTCTGGATTAACAAAACTCGACAAAGCACCCACCAACCCTATCCTATCTCCTATGCTCACTCCCTCTAAATGGCGCAATCTAATGACTGCGCTCGCGCTCCAAATCGCTTGTGTAAGCATGGCCCACGCATTTGAACAAGGCAGCTACTTTGTATTTGATATCGTAGATTCCCCAGAGGTTAAGCCGATTGATGGACGCCTCGCGGTGCCCGCCAAGACACTCGCCATAGTCGAGAGCGAAGTAGCAATCACAACGGATGCGAAGCGGAGCGAATTCGAGATCGACTTCAATCAACCGATTCGGCCCTACAGCGAGAATGAGACTTCTTTCAAATTTGAACCAGTGGTTGAAACGACTCCCGAGATAGAAACCACTAGCTTTGGAACGGAGACATTCGGACGAGGAACCAGCGACACCCTATTCGGTGAATAAAGCCTCAGGCTTTTAGGGTCTTCTTGGCGTGTTTACGATTCGGGTAAAGCGTGCGACAAATTTCGCAAACCGTGCCATCGCAAGCACGCGCGCTGCAATGCTCGCGCCCGTAGAAAATGATCCGCAGATGCAGGTCGTTCCAGCTCGACTCGGGGAAGAGTCGTTTTAAATCGCGCTCGGTTTGCACCACATTTTTACCATTGGTCAGGCCCCAGCGCTGAGCTAAACGGTGGATGTGTGTATCGACTGGAAAAGCCGGCACGCCAAAGGCCTGCGCCATCACCACCGAAGCCGTCTTATGCCCGACCGCCGGAAGTGCTTCCAGCGCCACCATATCGGCTGGCACCTCGCCGCCGTGTTGATCGAGCAAGATACGCGAGAGCCCCGCGATGCCCTTCGCCTTCATCGGCGCGAGACCGCAGGGACGGATGATTTCGCGAATGTCCTCTTCCGAAAGCTTGACCATCGCCTGCGGCGTATCCGCACGGGCAAAAAGCAGGGGCGTAATCTGATTCACACGCACATCGGTGCACTGCGCCGAAAGCAAAACTGCGATCAGCAGCGTGTAGGGATCTTTGTGATCCAACGGAATCGGCGTCTCGGGATAGAGTGCCTGCAAGCGATTCTGGATGTATTCGGCGCGTTCTTTTTGGAGCATAAGAGGGAAAAGGAGTTGAACCGTGAATGAACGTCAATGCACGTTCATTTGAATCTGCAAAAAGCTACCTAAATTTCCCTTTTATCTAGCCAACGGAGCGATATATCCCAACTTTAACTGAGCTTTAACGAACCATGTCATTCAAACTCGAAGAACTCCCCTATCAACGTCAGGCCATTGATGCCGCGCTTAGCTTATTTAAAGGCCAGCAGCGCAATTATTTTGATTTCAAGTTTCAAGGAGACTGCTTCCCCAACCGTCTCGATATCGAGCAGAAGGAAATCGTCGCCAATGTAGAGAAAATCGCCGCCGAAAACGGAATTACAAAAGGCGAAGCCAAGCTCTGCATCGAGCCCGACTATTGTATCGAAATGGAGACTGGCACGGGTAAAACCCTCGTTTACCTCCGCAGCATTTACGAGCTGTCCCGGGAATACGGTTTTACAAAGTTTATCATTCTCGTCCCCTCGGTTCCGATTCGTGAAGGCGTGCTCGATACGATCGAATCATTCCGCCCGCAGCTAGAGCGCATCTACCGGATCCCGCTCCACGCCTTCGAATACGACAGCAAGAAGCTCCCGAAGGTAAAACACTTCATCGAGGGCAGCGACCTACAGGTCATGATCATGACCACCCACTCCTTCAGCGCGGATGACAACATCATCAACCGCCAGGAACGCGACGACTCACCGGACGGCCTATCCTACTGGCAAGCTTTGGGCAAAGTTCGCCCCATCGTCATCATGGACGAACCACAGGAGGGCATGGACACGGACAATCTCCGCCCTCGTCTAAATGCGCTCGATCCCGTCGCGCGGTTTCGCTACTCCGCGACGCACAAAGTCGTCCGCAATCTCATTTACCGCCTCACGCCCTTCGAAGCCTACAATCAGCGCCTCGTCAAAAAAATCGAAGTGCTCTCGGTTGCCGAGATTAACGACGAGGCCACTCTAAAAATTGAACTCATCGACATCCAGACGGGCAACGGCTCGCCCAAGGCAAAGCTCAAAGCCTGGCGCCAGATGGCCAGCGGCTTCAAATACGCCGAGACCAAGTGGCTGAAGAGCGGTGACTCCCTCGAAGAGGCCACCAAAAACATTTCCTACCGCGACTTCACCATCTCCCAAATCCGCGCCAAAGGTCTGCGCGGCGGCGGTGCGCTAGTTAAATTTCACAACGGCGTCGAGCTGACTCCCCACACGGCCACGGGCGACATTAAGGGCATCTTCCGCCAACAGCTTTTCTGGCTCTGCTACCGTCATTTTGAGAAAGTCGAAAAGCTCAAACTACAGGGCATTAAGCCGCTCTCACTCATCTTCATCGACCGCGTCGCCAACTACATGGATCCCGACGGTATAATCAAGGTGCTCTTCCTCGAAGAATTCCCCAGAGCCTACCGCGAGTTCTACAAAAAAGACCCGCCCGAAGGTTTCGTCCACGAAGTACAAGCCTACTACTTCGCAAAAACCAATGCAGGCGAGTTTACCGACAACGAGAACTCGATGGCCAAGCAGCGGGAAATCTACGACGAGATTCTTCGCGATAAAGAGGCCCTCCTCGCCTTCGACAACCCGCGCCAGTTTATCTTCTCCCACTCCGCCCTCGGTGTCGGTTGGGACAATCCAAACGTCTTCAACATCGCCACCCTCAATCAGACCTACTCCGACATTAAGAAGCGCCAGGAGATCGGGCGCGGCCTACGCATCTGCCGCAATCAGTCCGGCGAGCGTATTTACGACACAGACGACACGCCCGAGGGCGAAGAAACGAACCTACTCACCGTCATCCCCAACGAAAGCTACCGAACCTTCGTCACCCAATACCAGTCCGAGCTTCACCACAATGTGCCCATGCGCCACGCCCCAAAGGGCAAAAAGCCGAAGCCAAAAAAAGTGACTCTCAATAAAGAGCGCTTCAAGGGCGATCCCTTCCGCCGCTTCTGGAAACGCCTCTCCCAGCGCACCGACTACAGCGTCAGCTTTAATGAAAAAAAACTTATCGAACTCTGTATCGAGAAGCTCAACGAAATCACCCTGCAAAATTACCAAGCCGAAATCGAGCTGACCCGGATCGACGCACTCGACGCGAAAAAGGAAGCGCGTGCCACCAGCACCGGCAGCGAAACGGTCGACCTCGCCGCCGACTTCTCGCCCATGGACCTCATCGAGGAACTTTCGGAGAACACCGCGCTAGCCTACCCCACCATTGTCGAAATCGTCAGAGGCCTGACCAACCTCGATCAGCTCGTGCGCAACCCACCGCGCTACCTCCACCTCGCGACCGAGCACATCAACCGCATCGCGATCGACGAAATGGTGCGCACCATTAATTACGAGCCCACTGGCGAAGCCTATGGATTCGATCTCTTCAAAGATGTCGTCGAGACCTACCGCGCCGTCGTTCCTACACCCAATACCGGCATCTACGACCACGCCATCCTCGACGCCAACTCCCTGCCTGAAAATCGCTTTGCCAACGAGGCCGACCGCCACCCCCGAGTCCGCGCCCTGCTTAAGCTGCCCGATTGGTATAAAATCCCCGTGCCTTCCCTCAAGGGTGGCACCACCACCTACACGCCCGACTTCGGGCTCGTCATTTCGCACAAAGGGCTGCGCGACGATGAAGAGGTCGAGCTCCATCTCGTAGTCGAGACCAAATCGACCGACAACATCGATCAACTTTCCGCCGAAGAGCGCATCAAGATCCTCTGTGCTATCCAGCACTTCCACGCACTCGGCATTTCGGCCAACACCACCCTGCTCTACCAAGCACCCGTCAGCCGTTTTAACCCCAACAAGCTTGAAGAGGATCCCGGCGATTACAATGCGGACGCCGCCGCCGCAGGCATGGGCTTTTTCGGCCCCACCACACGCTTCGGTGCCACCTTGCAAAAAGCGACGGCGGCATCCAACTCTGGGAATGACTGAATGATTGACAACCCTATCACTGAGTGGGAAATTCCCACCATGAGAATACAAACAGTCGATTCGAAGCGCCGTCTTGTTTTAAGCGGTGCCCAGCCAGGCGAAGCTTACGCGGTAAACCAGACAGTTAGCGGCCACTACGAACTCGCGAAAGTAGTGCCAGCCGATAAACCCAAACCGACCCCGCAGGAACTGGACACCGTGCTTAACTCGGCCGCGCTCACTCCCAAAATGAGCTGGGAAGAACTACGTACCCAGACCAGAGAGCCATGATCTTGCTCGACACCAACGTGCTCATCTACGCCTTCGACGCCGACTCACACCACTACGCATGGGCCAGAGCAACACTCCGTAGCGCCGTGCTCGGCGAGGGTGCTGCGATCAACACAATCATTTTGACCGAGCTATTAGTCGGCGATCAGTCGCCCGCTACAGTTGTTCAGCGACTCGAAGCCCTCGGGCTGCATTTACTGGATCTACCCTTGGGCACGGCACCGCGCTGCGCGCAAGCCTACACCCAATACCTCGAAAACCACCGCCAACAGGCGCAGCTACCTCCCGCCCCCAAATCGCCCCTCCCCGATTTTATGATTGGTGCCCATGCCTCCGCCCTAGAGTTCTCAATCGCGACTGCGGATACCCGACGCTACCAAAGCTATTTTCCTGAAGTCTCCCTGCTGACTCCGGATTAAACCGCCCAGACGAATTTCAAAAATGCATCCCCCCGAAGATCACACCACGCTGAACGACCTCCTGCCCACCACACCGGATGGACAGGCGGAACGGATCGCTGCACTCAAGCAACTCTTCCCCGACCTCTTCACCAACGAAGGCCGCCTCAACCCCGACGAGCTTGCGCAACTCGTTGCGCCCAACGACGTGCACGAAAGCGAGCGCTACGAATTCAAATGGTATGGTAAAGCGGCCTCCAAGCGCGAAGCCTTCATCCCCACCACTGCCACCCTCGTTTACGACGAAGCCCGCTCCGTCCATCCCGACCAAGCCGATGGCAACATGATCATCGAAGGCGAAAACTTGGAGACCTTAAAACTCCTCCTCAACGCCTACCGCGAGCAGGTCAAATGCATCTACATCGACCCACCCTACAACACGGGCAAAGATTTTATTTATCGCGACAACTACAAAAAGGATAAAGCCAACTATTGGGAAGAAACGGGAGCGTCTGAAAATGGAATCCAACTTGAAAGTAATCCTGACACTTCGGGACGATATCATTCGGATTGGTTGTCGATGATGCATAGTCGACTACTAGCAGCACGGCAATTACTACATAATACTGGACTCATAGCTATCTCCATTGACGATTCAGAAGTAGAAAACTTAGGTAGATTACTTGACGAAATTTTCGGCCTTGAAGCTTTTGTTGCTAAAATTATCTGGAAGAAAAGAAATGGTCCTCCAGCAGACAAGATGGTTGGGACAATACACGACTACATACTTCTATATGCAAAGGATGCAGAATCTGCCAAAATGTATCTAAAGCCACGTTCAGAAGAGCAAATTGCACGTTTTAAGAATCCAGACAATCATCCAAAAGGCCCATGGATGCCTGGTGACCTAACTGCAAATGTCAAAGGCGGTAGATATGTTGAATCTCTTCATTTCTCTATCGAAAACCCAAACACTAAAGTCGCGAACTTCCCTGCAAACAAAGGGAACTGGAGATTCAACAGGTTAGAAATTGAGCGCATGCTCCAGAATGATGAAATCTATTTCGGTGCTGACGGGAAAGGTAAACCAGCTCGTAAGCGATTTATAAATGAAATGAAGGATGGAGTATCGTTCTCAACGATTTGGGACTCCGTTGCCTACAATGCTCACGGTGGACGAGAAATCGGTGAAGTTCTGGGCAACCCAAATATCTTCGATAATCCTAAGCCCATTGAACTAATTGGCGAAGTCTTAGAACTCTGCACTGAACCAGGTGATCTGGTTCTTGATTTTTTCGGCGGGTCCGGCACGACCTCCATTGCATGCGCAAAAAAAGACCGACGCAGTATCGTTATTCAAATCCAAGAAAAGACCGCCTCTGATTCTCCCGCATTCCAAGAAGGCTTTAATACGATATCCTCGCTCACCATCGAACGCGTCAAACGCGTGATCGAAGGCTACGGCGACAAGCCGCAACCGATTCCCGATGCGGGCTTCAAAGTTTACAAGCTGCAAAAGTCGAACTTTCCGCGCTGCGAGTTCAAGCCCGACCCCGAAGCGACGGAGACCGAAAACGTCGCCGCCCTGCGCCGCTACATCGACGATAAAGAAGGCGCGTTCTTCCTCACCCTTGACGAAAACGGAGAGCAAGCGGTCTTCGACGAAGTCTGCCTCAAGAACGGCTTCCAGCTCCACTACACCCGCACCCGATGCGACGACTTCACCGAAAACACGATCTACGAAGTGCGCGACGCCCGCCGCAGCGCCCTCGTCTGCTTGGAGTGGAACGAAGCGATCCAAGACGCCACCATCAAGCGCCTGCGCGAACTCGCCGAAACCGAAGACCGTCCCTTCTTCATCTGCCTCGAACGCGCCCTCACCACCACCACCAAGTGGAACCTCAAGCACTTCCTCGGCAACCACTTCAACGCGTTTTAGAAATAATAGATGGCAAAGCTATTTTTCTCATACTGCCACGCTGATGAAGCGCTGCGCAACGAACTCCAAAAGCACTTGGAGATGCTTAGACGATCCGGAACTATCGAGACTTGGCATGATCGTATGATCTTAGCAGGTGATAGTTTTGACGGTGCGATAGACCAGAACATTGAGGATGCAGATGTAATCCTACTTTTAGTCAGCTCAGATTTTCTAGCATCTGACTATTGTTATGGCGTAGAAGTCCACAGAGCGATGGAACGGCACAACGATAAGACTGCCCGCGTAATCCCCGTCATCTTGAGACCTTGCGATTGGCACGATGCTCCTTTTGGGGAAATTTTAGCCACACCTACCGATGGCCGCCCGATTACTGTTTGGCCGAATCAAGATCAAGCTCTTCTCGATGTAGTTCAACAAATCAGGAATGCCCTCCCCAAACAGCCCACGTTAGCAGAAAATCCAGCAGCTAAAATCAAAACCGCCATAGCGCCTGCAGAAATTCGGTCTAGCAACCTGAGCTTAAAGAAAGAGTTTACCGAAGTGGATCAAGACCGCTTTATAGATGCATCCTTTGAATACATCAGTAAATTCTTTGCAGGTTCTCTAAACGAACTCGAACGACGTTATGATGAAATCCAGACCACCTTCAAGCGTGTCGATGCCAACTGCTTTACATCTAGAATCTATCGCAATGGAACAGCAGTTGCTCGGTGTGCCATCTGTCATGGGAATTCCGCCTTTGGAAGTGGGATCACTTATTCGAATGACGACACGTCACGAGGCAATAGCATCAATGAGATGCTCGGAATTCATGTCGGGGACCAAGCCCTAAGCCTCACAACTGCGGGCATGTCCGCAATGAGGTTCGGTCAAAAAGAGAAAGAGCTAACTCAGCAAGGTGCCGCCGAATACTTCTGGTCATTGCTCGTTCAGCCCCTTCAATAATCTCTGCAATATGAAAGCCCAATACCTCCATCTTACAGAACTTCTCGAAGGCTCAAAGCAGTTCATCATTCCGATCTTTCGGCGAACCTACAGCTGGCAGGAATGCCACTGTCGTCAGCTCTGGGATGACCTTTCCGCAAGCGCACTCCTTCAAACTCTGAAGAATCAAAAACTCGGGCTTTTATGTGATTCCGCAGCTCTTCGGGAGTTTTCCTCGAAAGATGAGGATTTGAACTACGTAAGGTGGCCATCTGTTGATAACTTACTGATGATCTGTTGCTGGTCAATACTCCAACATAGACCAACAACTCAAAACCAAGCAGACAATGGACAATAATTCGGAAGCAAGTTCAGAAACATGTGGCCACGGAGACCACTGGACAGCTATCGGAGTCAAAGGGGAAGAGCCTTTGATTTCGCTCATTCAAACGATTGTTAAAAAGGGACAAGTCACCGGCGCATCGGAGCCCTTAACAACTGAAAGTCTCTACAAGAATTTGATATACTACGATCTAGAACTTGAAAGCATCAAGTTCACTGCAATCTGCGGGGTCAACGAGGCCGCCAAGGAATTACCCTTTCTATCCGCCTTTCCAACGATGACCAAAACCGAAGACTGGACGCTAAAGATCGAGGAGGTCAGTACGATCTACGGCGACGACGAACGCGTCATTGGAGGTTTGCTCGCCTCCGAACACTTTATCAAATGGTTTGTCCCCTACTTCGGAATGGAAGCCGCGCATTGGCAACTAGGCGAGTCGGTCGTGGTTGCACTTTCGGCACTCGCCTTAGACATCACTCCCTATAATCCAGAGCCTGTAACGATCACCGAAGGCCCTGTGCTTGAATTACACAAAAAACTTCTCCGCGACGAAGACAATGCCGCCGAGGCCGACCAACCAGATTTCTCAGTGACTGTGACACTCGATACGCTGCGAATGATTCAGTTCTCCAATCATGATCATGCCATTCTTGTAGGTGAAGTGCTAAAGGTTGAGCCGCTCATCATGGCGGGGGAAGAACGCGGCTGGATACTTCAAGTCGAGTGCCTACCGGACGAACCCGAGACGGGGTATCAGATGCCGCTCTACGTCTTCGGCCATGTGCTTGAGGAGGGCATGGAT